>Ga0187833_10000181_pt1 | contig 71274 bp, 63 predicted proteins | sample ETNtaG_37_FD_167968 | JGI IMG/M metagenome (GOLD analysis project Ga0187833, IMG submission 167968) | Marine microbial and viral communities from oxygen minimum zone, Eastern Pacific Ocean - ETNP2014_SV_400_PacBio MetaG (Illumina Assembly) | ecosystem: Environmental > Aquatic > Marine > Hypoxic... | reverse complement strand
TCTCCAGGATGTGCCGGATCAGGACCAGGTCGTATTGGCAGGTACGTATGCCATCCTTGATACGCCGATCCCGAAACAGGGCCAGTTCATGGGCAGTCAGTTTTTGAACCGTAAGGCTGGCAATGGGATCCCGCATTAAACGGGCAAGCCTCACCCCTTCCTGATCTCTACTTTTCTTGGATGGAGTGATCTCACGGCGATATCGATCGATCAGATCATGCAGGACTACGTCCTTGGTCCTCAGTTGTTGTAGTTCACCCTGATCGAACTGGGCTTCCATCTTACGGACCCATCGTTCTGCATCTTGGAGGAGGGTTGAATTGGCCTCATCTCAAGCAAATCGTCGTTCCAGACGGACTCTACTGAATGATTGCTGGACAGCATTAACCGCCTCCTCGCAAGTAACGGACTCTACATCAAGCTGGAGAGAAAATCGGGGTACACGTCACTTCGTGAAACGGTTTCCGCGAGGCTCCTCAACACGGAAATCGGAAGCTCCAAATTCAGTTGTAGTGATGGCGAAGCTTCGGCATGATCAGAACGGATTTGAGGGCGCCCCGGGAAATATTCGTCGATATTTTTTGGCGCGAACGCGAAGGAACAAACCATGGTGATCGACACCGAGTGGCGCGACTATGACGTCATCGTGGTCGGCTCGGGCGGCGCCGGGGCCCATGCGGCGCAGGCGGCGGTCGAGGCCGGCGCACGGGTGCTGGTGGTTTCCAAGGACCCCATCGGCGCCTCCGACACAAAAATCTCCGGCGGTATCGCCACGGTACGTGAATCGGGCGCCGATGATGACACCGAAGAATTGCTATCGGAGAACCTCAAGATGGCCGGCGCGGACCTGCCGGTGCAGTCGATCACCGATGCCTTTGCCCGTGACAGCAATTCAGCCTACGACAGCTACCGCGCCCAAGGCTTGCGCCCCCCCATCGATATCGAGCGCAATACACCACGCCCATTACCGCTGCCACTTGGCGGACATACCAAGCGCCGCTCGGTCGGCCACAGGAATGCCGGTATCGCCTTCGGCCACGCCAACTGGAACATCATCGTCCAGGGAGGTCATGGCGGCAACGGCATCGACTATCTGGAAGACGCCTGGTTCCTTGATCTGGTGACTGAGGACACGGCGCCACGGAAACAAATCATCGGTGGTCTGATCTACGCTGCCGCCGAGGGCGTTTTGCTTGCCGTGCGGGCGCCATCGGTGGTCATCGCCGCGGGAGGGCTTTCAACGCTGTATTTCCCAAAGACCGATGCCATGCGCGGGAACACCGGTGACAGCTACGGCGTGGTGGCACGCGCGGGGGCTGATCTGGTGGATATGGAACAGATGCAGTTTCTGCCGTTCTGCATCACCTCACCTCCATCCTACGAAGGCCTGTTGGCAGGTGAGCCGGTTGTGGCGAGCTTCCTTGGCGTGCTGCGTGACAAACACGGCAAGGTGATCCTGGACGCCGTTCGTCTCCGCACCCGAGCGGAATGCGCGGCGGCAATCATGCGCGCAGTCGAGGACGGCCGAGGTACGGACAACGGCGGTGCCTATCTCGACCTGACCGCCAACAAGCGCCCTCCTCGCTCGGGGCCGTACTTCATGCGCGTCCTGACGGGGTCTATGTCATCAGCTTACACCAATGTGCGCCAGGCGATGGGTAAGGCCGCGGCGAACTGCGACGAGCCCTGGGAGGTGCGCCCAGGCGCACACTATCTGATGGGCGGTATCCGGGTCGATGCGGACGGGGCATCGGCAGGCGGCGAGGATCTCGGATTTGCCGACCAAGGCATAGCGGGTCTTTACGCCGCCGGCCAGGCCATGGGCGGCCTGTTCGGCTCCAATCGTCTGGGCTCGACGTCTTTGACTGAGGTTGCTGTATTCGGCGCCCGTGCCGGCAATTCAGCGGCGCGGCGTGCGCACGAGACATCGACCAAGAGCAACGACGACGCATTCGCACCATTGATCACGGCAATCAGCAATCGTTTCGGCCAGCGCGGTGAGACTGCCGCCGCAACCCTCAGGCTCGAGCTACAGCGCGAAAGCTGGAACAATATCGGTCCGGTGCGCACCGCCGAGCGGCTCGATAAATTAGACGCGCTGATCGTCGATTTGACGGCCCGGCTCGAAACCGTTGCGATCCCCGCCTACGGCACCTGGAACCAGGCCTTTCTGGAGTTCGAAGAATTGCGCAATATGCTCGACACCGCTAAGGCCGTCTCGGCTGCTGCCCGAGAACGCGACTGCAGTGTTGGCGGCCATGTGCGTCTCGATTGCAAAAACATCTCGGCTTTGTCGCAGCCCTATTCGACAGTGGTCAATCGGGTGTCGGCAGACGATTGGCGAGTGCGGCGGGTGCGGCGCGACCGCACGCCGTTGAGACAGCTGATCTCGTACAAGATCCGGGAGCATAAGCGATTGGCGCAGGCGAAGATGCTGCGCCTTATGCCAAAGGGCATGCAAGACCGTAAACTCGAAAAACTCTATCAGGCGATCCTGGGCAAGGCCGGGCAGGTCCCTGAAGTGGCGCCGGACAGCGCCAAAAATGCCATAGGTGAGAGAACAAAGGCATGAACGGCGACAACCAAACCGGTTCCTTTGGCAGCTTCCCCGTCACCATCGTCACGCAGCGTGACGGCGAGGTCGCTATCGTGCCCTTCGACTATGAGCTGCGTTTTGACGGCGAGAGACCGATGGCCCTGGACGTCCTGCTGCAGGCACAGGCGACCACGATGCCCGATCTCGCCTTCCGGTACGGCTGCCGGGCGCGCAACTGCGGGATATGCACGATCGATATCAACGACCGACCGCGCATCGCTTGCCGCGCCCGGGTGCGGGCGGGTGACAAGCTAAGCCCGGTAGCGACCCTGCCGGTGTTGGCCGATCTGGTGGTGCGTCGTGACGGCATTGCCCGGCAGATGGGCGGCCGCCTGCAGAGCGGTGGCCAGGGTAACGCGCTGAATGTCGAAGCGCCAGAGGCCTATCACGATTTGACTGCTTGCATTGATTCTTACGCCTGCCTGCACAACTGCCCGATGCATGCGCGTAATTTCAATGGAGGTCTTCCCGGCGATATGGAAGGCGCCGTGCCAAACCCATCTGACGGCTACCGCTGGGGCAACCCATTCTCGCTGCTTAAACTGGAGCGGATACGGCTTGATCCGTTGACTACCGAGGCGGGCCGTGAGGCTGCGCTTGAACACGCCATCCACTTGGGCCTTGATACTTGCGTCGGATGCGCAGGATGCAAATGCGGCGTCGGCATCAATTTGAAAGGCCTGGTGATCAAGTCACTGGTGGACGCCGCTGGTGATTGGTTGAAGACTGATCGCGACTAACCCCTGAACACCGCTCGGTGCGGTTCTCGGCGGTCTCTTCGAGGGCCATGGCTTCCCGCACGCATGCGACCTCTATTTATGAGCCTCTCGAAAGCTGTTTGATTTCATATACCTATTTTCCCCATGTGTTATTCATGTGCTATAGAGGGCCGCCCCAATTCGCTATCCTTAGATACGATGGTTCTGCTTGGCGGTGGGGCCGGCGTAGCTGATCGACCGCGCGGCGCCGCCAAACCTGCAGTTACTCCGACCGGATCCACTGGTTCCCTAACCACAAGGCAGTAGACCCAATACTACACCGATGTTAGCTATCGTGTCTTGGCAGCCTGGCCAGCCAGATAAAGGGGATAGGCAAAACGGATAAGACCGTGAACAGCTTGAAGGCGTTGATATAGCCGATCATGGTCGCCTGCCGTCGGATTTCGCCACCCGCCAGGGCCAGGTTATTGATATCGCCAAAATCGAGTGATCCGGTCACGCTGGGAAACAACAAGGATTTGTTGAACAGCGAGATGAACTCATTCAGGGCCATGGTGTTGATAAAGGTCGAACGCACGACGATGGCGATGCTGATCGAGATGAAAAGACTGGCGGCGAAATTCCTTAACATGTGAAAGACCGCCGAAGCTTCATCCAGGCGTTCCGGCTTGACGGTCGAGAACATGATCAAGGTCAGCGGCACCCAAGACATGCCGATGCCGAAGCCCTGCAAGGTGCTGGTCCAGGCGATGTCCCAGTAGGTCATATTGATGTCGAATAGCGACATCGCATAACCGGACAAGGCCTGACAGGTGAAGCCGATGGAGAGAGCCATCCGAGGGTCCCAGTTGGAAATGCGAACGACGACCAGCACCGCGGCTATACTACCGATTCCCCGGGTCGCCAGCAGTACGCCGATAACCGAATCCGGATAGCCTCGCAGATCCTGCAACATGGTCGGTGTCAGCACCATCAGCGTGAAGTTCAACATGCCGAAAATGAAGGCCAGGCATATGCCAACTGAATAGTTTCGGTTGTGAAACAGATTGAAGCTGATAAACGGCTGCTTGCTGGTCAGGGAATGGATCACGAACAGGTAGATGGCGACGGTGGCGAGGACGGCTTCAATGATCGTTTCCGTCGATTCGAACCAGGAATTACGCTCGCCGCGGCCGAACATTAACTGCATCGCGGCCAGTGCTATCGCCAAGGCGAGAAAACCGCTCCAATCCAAGGCCCGCGGGGGTTCGGTGCGCTTTCGATCCCGGACGAACAGAAATATTCCCAGCACCGTCAGCAACGCGAAGGGCACAATCAAAAAGAAAGCCCAGCGCCAATTTTGCGCTTCGGCGACCGCGCCGCCCACGGTGGGGCCGATGATCGGCCCCAGGACCACGCCGAAGCCAAACAAGGCGGTAGCCAGGCCATGCTGTTCCCGGGGAAATGTGTCGAGCAGGGTGGACTGGGCGATCGGCACCAAGGGTGCTCCGAACGCGCCTTGGGCGATGCGGTACAGCACAATGGCTTCCAACGACTCGGCCAGACCGCAAAATATCGTTGCAATCGTGAAACCCAGGGCCGAGACCAGCATCACCTTGCGCCGGCCAAAGCGGTTGGCCAACCAGCCGGAGATCGGGGTGACGACGGCTGTTGCCACCAGGTTGAACGTCACGACCCAGGCGATTTCTTCAGGCGATGCGGAAAAGGCGCCGCGCATCTGCGGCAGCACGACATTGGCAATGGTCAAGGTCATGGCATAGAGCATCGTCGCCGACGACACCGTGGCTAGGACCATATAGCGCTGGCCGGGCGACATCTCGGCCACGGTTACATCTGCGATCGCCATGGCGGCACTATAGCGCGTTGACGTTGATTATGGCGAAACCCAAATGTTCAGCTAAACTGCTAGCCAACAACAAGGTTGGGAGGTCGCGTGGTGCCTTGAATTTTTGAACGCCGCGTAAACGGCATCTAACCCATTGATTTGAATGGCGCGCCCGGGAAGATTCGAACTCCCAACCTCCTGATCCGTAGTCAGACACTCTATCCAGTTGAGCTACGACTTCGTAATCATACCCGCTATTGAAATCTTGTAGTCTCCTGCAACCTATCCCTTAAATCCCGGCCCCCCATAACGATTTGGGTTGAGCCCTAATTATAGCACATTCAGAACCCTTGTTGTGACCGTATTGTGACAGAATTATGGCCTCCCGCAGGGTGGAGAGGCTAAGTTACAGGCTGGTCTGATTTCAGTTAAAGGTCACAGCAAATGAGCGGATTGGGTAGCCGGGTCCCACTTGAAGAACTGGATCACAGGGATGTCGATGTTCTGATCATCGGTGGCGGTATAAACGGCTGCAGCACAGCCCAACACCTAGCTGCCGAAGGATACAACGTACTTCTGGTGGAGAAGAATGACTTCGCGTCGGCTGCGAGTAGTCGGTCGAGCCGGATCCTGCATTGTGGGCTGAGATATTTAGCGCCAGAACGCTCGCCGCTGGAGTTTTTGACGCGTCCGAGCCGCCTGCGGACGGCCCTCAACATGGCGGTACGCTCACTAAATGCTCGACGCGAATTCTTGACTAATACGCCTGAGCGTCTGCGCGCCCTTGATATGGCGATTCCTGTTTACAAAGGTGACGCCTATCCCGGTTGGCAAGTCGACATTGGCGCGGCATTGCTCGGTATACTAAACTTTGGCGGACCATCCATTCGGTACCGTCGACGCAATCCAAGGGTTGCCGCCGCCGAACATCCTTTGGTCGGGTGCCTCCGCGATCCAGCGTCAATGGTCAGCGTGTTCAGCTTCCGCGACTACCAGTTTGTTTGGCCGGAGCGGCTATGCCTGGATGCCCTGCTTGAGGCAAACAAGCATGGTGCGCTGGTACGTAACTACACTGAAGTCACACGACTTGACCAACAGCCCGACGGAGGTTGGCAAGCGGCACTCAAAGATCGTCTCAACGCCTCCTCATCAATTGCGAATATCCGTGCGCGGATATTGTTAAACCTTACAGGCGCGTGGATCGATGAGGTGAACCAAATGGCGGCACCGGCTTCACCTCCCGGGCGTAAGATCGTGGCAGTAAAAGGGACGCACATTGCTGTTTGTCTTCCGGAAAAATATCGAGGGTTTGGCATCGCAGGTTTAAACCGCGAAAACGAGCACATGTTCTGTCTCCCGTGGGGCGACCTTCACTACATCGGGCCGACCGAAACTGTCTTTGAAGGGGACATAGAGGATGTGCACCCGACCGAAGACGACGTAACATTTTTGCTGGACGAAATTAATTACATGCTACCGGCCCTGAAGCTGAAGCGCTCAGATGTTGAATTGTCATGGGCAGGTGCTCGTCCCATAACGTTTGACCCCAATCGTGCCAAGGGAAAGCGTGCGCCTTCCGGTGTTTTTCATGACCTCGGTCGTGAGGGTATGGAAAATGCAATGACATTGACTTGGGGCTGGGTGATGCACCACCGGGCAGCAGCGCGAGACATGGTTCAGCGGGTACAGCGCCTACTACCTCTCGAAGGCAAGAGCACCGATGTGTCCTACGAAGCAAGCGCCTTTCCGAAAAACACCAATACGCTGCCGCTAGTTCCGGATCACCCCGAGGTCACCACGGGGGTTTTGCGCCACATCGCTCAGCACGAAGCACCGGCACATTTGGTCGACATCCTGTTTCGCCGAACCAATCTTGGTTGGCAAGTCAAACTTCCGCCGGACGCCATACGTTGTGCAGCGGAAGCCGTTGCCGATGTCCTCAATTGGGACGAAGATAGGGTGAAAATGGAGATTGACGATTACAAATCGTACGTCCGCAAACAACACCTTGTATCCTAATCCACAGTCAGACGCTCTTGCCCTTGCCGTAACCTTGCCGTAGCGCCACCTCCACCCCCCGAAAATCTGCCCGCCGCTCTGTAGATATAAATATCCTCGCCGGTGGGAGCCTCATGCTCACACAGGGCAGCGGATTAGCAATCCGTTGCCATTTTGATCGAGCAGATTCAGTAATGCGCATGCCGTGCTTAGCGGCGACTATTCGAGGGAGGGGCAAGCCGCTCGTTGTCCGCATCATGCCGGCGATAATTCGCCAGGGCCTTGTCGCAGTCGCGGACGGCGTAGCAGTAGGCGCAGCCGTGGGGGCAGGTGTCGTAGGCGCCGATGTCGCGGCTTTCGGCGCACAGACAGCCCTCGCGGTTGCCCTTTTGCCAAGCCTTGATGGCGTGGCCGGCCAGGTCGGACAGGCGCATGACGTCAATACATGCCGCGCCGGTGCCGCCCGCCTCGGGCTGACTGCAAACGGTTAGGCGCATGCCGTGCGCGGCGGCGATGGCCTGTAATTCCTCCAGCAAAGCATGTTTTTCCTCCCAATCGGGATCTCGCCAGGTGAAACCGTGCTGTCGCGCGGCCAAATCCAGGTTGCGGCGGCTTTTGCGGTAGATCTGCGCGAAGGAGACGCAAACCTCGTCCACCGAACCCTTCAGGGCGCCAGCCAACGCGGAAAAATTGCGGCAGTGGAAGGCGGCATCGGTCAGATCCGCGAAGACAATGGGATCATAACGCCAGACCACCGCTCTGCCGCCATACTGCCGGGCCAGGGCCTTGATATCGTCGATTGCCTGGGCCGCCGTCAGCACCGATGGTTCCAGGGCGCGGGGATAGCCCGTGATGGTGTATTGCACCATGAATGGCGCCGCCAGGATTGCCAGATTGTTCCGGAAAGGCAGCATATTCCGGCTCCAAAAGACGAAGCCATCGACGTCATCGCCCCGCAGCGCGACCCGATAAGGCCTGCCGCCATAGGGGTTGGCGACCATGATGTGACCCAACGCCAGCCGCTGTGCAAACCAGGCGGCATAAAAGGCCGGAATATCCGTGCGGTATGAGGCGGAAACGATCATGACGTCACCATCTGAAGCTGCACATCGGACTGAAATACGATGGATTCCAGCGTTCGTATCAAAAATCTTGAAAAAATGACAGTTTCAGTTCGTTTTTCCTGCCTTTCCATGCTTGCGCGCCGGTTATGTCGGACCTATATACCTGCCATGCGCGAAACAATTCGTCATCGCGTGGGAATCATTGACAACCGGGGATCCTGGCGGTGCTTAAGTGGCCGCCCATTGATCTGCCAACGGAGGATTGCTCAAAATGGGTAAAGTAATCGGTATTGACCTTGGTACCACCAACTCCTGCATCGCATTGATGGAGGGGGGTGACAGCAAGGTTGTCGAGAACGCGGAAGGCACGCGGACGACACCGTCCATGGTCGCTTTCACGGAAGGGGACGACGGTGAAATGCTGGTTGGCCAGCCGGCCAAGCGCCAGGCTGTGACCAACCCCGACGGCACGCTGTTTGCCATCAAGCGCCTGATCGGGCGCAATTATGATGGCAAGGCGGTTACCGAAATGTGCAAGAACGTGCCTTTCGAGATCACCAAGGCCGACAACGGCGATGCCTGGGTGTCGGTCAAGGGCGAGGCATACGCGCCCAGCCAGATCAGCGCTTTTGTGCTGCAAAAGATGAAGGAAACGGCGGAAGCCTATCTGGGCGAGACGGTTGATCAGGCCGTAATCACGGTGCCGGCATATTTCAACGATTCACAGCGCCAGGCGACCAAGGACGCGGGCAAGATTGCCGGCCTGGAAGTTCTGCGCATCATCAACGAGCCCACGGCGGCGGCCCTGGCCTATGGCCTGGATAAACAATCCGACGGCAAGACCATCGCGGTCTATGACCTTGGCGGCGGCACCTTTGATATTTCGATCCTGGAGATCGGCGACGGTGTGTTCGAGGTGAAATCCACCAACGGCGATACCTTCCTCGGTGGCGAGGACTTTGACCTGGTGGTCATGGACTACCTGGCCGATGAGTTTAAGAAAGAAAACGGCATTGACTTGCGTGATGACAAGCTGGCCTTGCAGCGTCTGAAGGAAGCGGCGGAGAAATCCAAGATTGAGCTGTCCTCGGCGGTGCAGACGGAGGTCAATCTGCCCTTCATTACCGCTGACGCAAGCGGACCGAAGCATTTGACCATGAAGCTGACCCGGGCCAAATTAGAAGCCCTAGTTGATGATCTGATCCAACGCACCGTGCCGCCGCTAAAGGCCGCGTTAAAGGACGCCGCCATGAGCGCCGGCGAGATCGGTGAAGTGGTGCTGGTCGGCGGTATGACGCGGATGCCCAAGGTGATCGAGTCTGTCAAAACGTTTTTTGGCCGGGATCCGCACCAGGGCGTCAACCCCGACGAGGTCGTGGCACTGGGCGCTGCCATTCAGGCCGGTGTGCTGCAAGGCGACGTCAAAGACGTGCTGTTGCTGGACGTCACGCCGCTATCCTTGGGGATCGAGACCCTGGGCGGTGTGTTCTCCAAACTGATTGAGCGCAATACCACTATCCCCACCAAGAAGGCGCAAACCTTCTCTACGGCGGAAGACGGCCAGTCCGCCGTGACCATCCGGGTCTTCCAGGGTGAGCGCGAAATGGCCGCTGATAACAAGCTGTTGGGTCAGTTTGATCTGGTCGGTCTTCCCGCCGCGCCGCGCGGCGTGCCGCAGATCGAGGTGGCTTTTGATATTGATGCCAACGGTATCGTCAACGTTTCGGCCAAGGACAAGGCGACGGGCAAGGAGCAGCAGATCCGCATCCAGGCCTCGGGCGGTCTGTCCGATGACGAGATCGAGACCATGGTGAACGACGCCGAGTCTCATGCCGAGGATGATCAGAAACGCCGGGAAGAGGCCGAGACGAAGAACCATGCCGATGCCTTGATCCATGCGACCGAGAAAAGCCTGACTGACCTGGGCGACAAGGTGCCCGAGGACGAGAAGGCCGCGATCGAGGCCGCCGTGGTCGAATTACGCACGGCCCTGGAAGGCGACGATATTGAGGCCATCAAGGAAAAGAGCGAGATCTTGATGCAGGCTTCCATGAAGTTGGGCGAGATGGCCTATCAGGCACAACAGGATGCCGAGAGTGACGACCCAGAGGCCGCCGGCATGGATGGTGCCGAGGGCGCGGAGGCTGATGACGTGGTCGATGCGGACTTTGAAGAAGTCGACGACGATGACAAGAAAAGCACCTCCGCCTGATTAGGTTGGCCGGATGTCAACCTATCTAGGTGGCGATTGGACGCGGTCCCGGAAATGGGGCCGCGTTTCGCTGTATCAGTATACATGTGTAAATCGCGGCTTGGGAGGCCGAAGGCGTGGCTGAACAGGATTTTTACGAGCTGCTTGGCGTTGACCGCCAGGCCAGCGAAGGCGATTTGAAAAAAGCCTACCGCAAGCTGGCCATGAAATATCATCCAGACCGTAATCAGGGCGATGCCGAGGCCGAGGCCAAGTTCAAGGAAATTTCCCAAGCCTACGATATCCTCTCCGACGAGGAAAAGCGCGATGCCTATGATCGATTTGGCCACGCCGCCTTTCAGGGCGGGGCTGGCGGCGGCGGTTTTGAAGGCGGTTTCGGCTCCTCGTTCGCCGATGTTTTCGACGATCTGTTCGGCGAATTCATGGGCGGCGGCGGTGGCCGGCAACAACGCGGCGGCAACAATCGCGGCGCCGATTTGCGCTACAACATGGACATCACGTTGGAGGAAGCCTTCAGAGGCAAGGCCGCCAAGATCACCATTCCCACCATCTCAGTCTGCGATGGCTGCGAGGGCACAGGGGCGGAGGCGGGCTCGCAACCCAGTACCTGCGCCACCTGTCAGGGCCATGGCAAGGTACGGGCCCAGTCGGGCTTTTTCACCATCGAGAGGACTTGCCCCAATTGCGGCGGTGTGGGCCGGGTTATCGCCCACCCCTGCAAAAGCTGTTCGGGTGCCGGCCGGGTGGAAAAGGACAAAACCCTCTCCGTCAATATCCCCAAGGGAGTGGAAGACGGCACCCGCATTCGCCTCAGCGGCGAGGGCGAGGCTGGACTGCGCGGCGGCCCGTCGGGTGATCTGTATATTTTTCTTTCCCTGCTGGCCCACGAAGTGTTCCAGCGCGACGGTGCCAATATCTATTGCCGGGTACCCATCGCCATGACCACCGCCGCCCTGGGCGGTGATATCGACGTACCCACGCTGGATGGCGGTCGGGTCGCCGTTTCCTTGCCTGAAGGCACCCAGACAGGCCGGCAGTTCCGCCTGCGCAGCAAGGGCATGCCCCATATGCGTGGGCGCGGCCAGGGCGATATGTACGTCCAGACTATGGTTGAGACCCCGGTCAATCTATCTAAGGAACAACGGGATCTATTGGCGCAGTTTCAGGCCTCTCTGGGCGATGGCGGCACCAGCCCTGAAAGTGAAGGCTTTTTCAAGAAAGCCAAGGAACTGTGGGACGAAATCACTGATTGATGCGGGCTTCACCTTCCGCGAAAATTGGGGGACCGTTTACCAATATTGCCTGGGACTGCCCAATTTGTTTCGTGTTCTTTGTGTCGCGTGCGCCATTTATCCCGCCCGAACCCAGCCCATTGACCCAGCCAAGGATCCGCGGTGAGAGTACTCATTGTGTTGCCGATGATGGCGGCGCTTTATGGCCTGGGTCTTGCCAATATCTTTGTTCGCTCTTCCATGGGCGTTTTGGCGCCAGAGCTGGCGGCCGATCTTGGCCTGACGCCGGCGATGCTGGGCGCCATCGCCTCGGCCTTTTTTCTCAGTTATGCGCTGTTGCAGATACCGACCGGCCTGATGCTGGACCGTTTCGGTCCCCACCTTACGATCTGCGCCCTGTTTCTGGTCACTGTACTGGGCACCTTGTTGTTTGCGCTATCGCCGTCGGGGCCGGTGATGTTGCTGGCCCGGGTTATGATGGGGGGTGGTTGCGCCGGAATATTCTCTGGCGCCTTTTTGATCGTCGCGCGCTTTTACCCAGCCAGCCGCTTTACCCCCATCGGCTCTACCTTGAACAGCTTTTCCATGCTGGGGACCTTTCTGGCCACCATTCCCCTGGCATTTCTGGTTACCACCATCGGCTGGCGTGATAGTTTTCTCTGGATAGGCATCATCATGACCGCTTTTGCCCTGCTGGCCGTCGTAACCTTGCGCGATTAACCTCCCGGCGTGGATGCCAAGGCCAAGCCGGAGCGCCAGGAGAACCTGCGTGCCGTGCTGGCCGGTTCCTGGGCGGTGATGCGCACGCCGGGCATTCTGGTCATTACCTCGGGCGGGATCGCGCTGTCGGCGGGTAACACCCTTTTGGGCATCTGGGGCGGGCCGTATTTGAATGACATGCATGGCCTGAATGAAACCGAACGTGGCGGTGTACTAATTTTCATGGCGTTTTCGGGCGTCGCCGGGCATTTCCTGTATGGCCAGGCCTCCCGTGTTTTCAATACCCTGAAGTATCTGGTTCTGGGCGGTGCCGCTTCCATCACCATGATTATGGGCACGCTGGCATTGCTGGAGGCGCCAAGCCTGACCACGGTGACCGTATTGCTGGCGCTGTTGGGGCTAGTCTGCGGTTTTCCTACTGTCCTGCTGGCCCATGGCCGGGCCATGGTGCCGGATCATTTGATCGGGCGCGGCCTGACCACGGTCAACACGGGCATCATGATTGCCATCGCGGCGATGCAGATGGCCGTTGGCGGCCTGATAGGCAGAGTGGCGGTCACCGCCGCCGGCGGGGCCAGTCCGGATGGCTACCGGGTGGCGTTTGGCTTTATTTCCGTCATGGCCGTGTTGACGTTCCTGATCTATACGCGCGTCCGCGACTGCCCGCCCCGGGCGTGACCTCTCAAATTGCGTTCAAGCGCCCCAAAAATTCATTCCTGAGGCTGCGCGCCTCAATGGCGCTAGTCCTGGTAATTATTGACTATTCCAGTCAATAATTCCTGCGTCCACTTGAATTATCGGCAGGTGGAATGAATTTCTAGCCAAATTTCTAGAAAGGGTTCGACGGTATGAAACCGACCACGCAGCTACACCAATTGCTTGCTGTCCCTGGTACATTGCAGATACCCGGCGCCTATGACGGCGCCTCGGCCCGGGTTGCGCATGCGCTGGGCCATGGCGCGGTATATCTCACTGGCTTTGGCATGGAGGCATCAATTCTGGGCATGCCGGACATTGGCCTCGCCAGCCAGGCCGAGATCGTTACTCATGCCGCCAATATCGCCAATGCCGTGCCGGTCCCGGTAATCGCCGATGCCGATACTGGCTATGGCGGCATGACCAATATTCACCGCACCGTGCGGGATTTCGAGCGCGCTGGTATCGCCGGCATCCATATCGAGGATCAAGCCCTGCCGAAACGTTGCGGCGGCATGGCCGGGCGCCGCGTCGTCCCGCTGGAGGAAATGGTGGCCCGCCTGAATGCCGCCACGGCGGCCCGGCAAGATCCTGATTTTGTCATTATCGCCCGCACCGATGCCAAGGCAGAACACGGCGTCGATGATGTGATCCGGCGTCTGAACGCCTATTTCGAGGTCGGCGCCGATATGGCCATGATTGCGGAACCGTTCGCGATGGAAGAGTTGCGCCGGGTCTGCGCCGAAATCAACGGTCCCCTGGCCATGGTTGGCGGTGTCGCGGAATGGCCCGAAAGCATGTTGAGCCGCGACGAATTCGATGAAATAGGCGTCAAACTGGTACTCTATGCTCTGACCGGCATGGGCGTGGCGTTGCAGGCACAAATGGCGGTCTATGGTGACCTGCTGGCCAACGGCCATCTGGGTCAGGCCAGCGAACGCGCCATGATGTCCCTGGAGGACCTTAGCGAACTGATGGGCTTGTCTGAATGGAACGAGATCGAAGCGCGGGCGCTAGAGCCTAGGTCTGAAACCTAGGCTATTTTCAATGTGCTGGACCGGCCCTTTCCCCCGCCTGGCTGCCTACGGGACTATACTCACTGGGTGACTGGGCGAGGGAAAGGGCCGGTGATGCCCCACTGAAGTTGGAAATACCCTAGAATCTAAAGGGCAGATGCCTCGGGCCACGGACCTGACCGCCGGCCCAAGTGACCGCGTCTGGATCGGTCAATTTGAATTCCGGGATGCGTTCAAACCAGATCCGCAGCGCCAGCTCCATCTCCATTCGGGCCAGGTTCGAACCCGCACACCGGTGTGGGCCGATACCAAAGGCGATGTGGCGGTTCCTCTGTCTATCCAATACCACCTTGTCCGCATCCTCGAACACCGCTGGATCGCGGTTGGCGGCAGGGAAGTTCAACACCACTTTGTCGCCTGGCTTGAAGCTGACATCGCCAACCTCAATCTCCTCCGTCGCGACCCGAGCCATGGTCACAGGGGAATAAAAACGTAGCAGCTCCTCAATGGCGGTAGGAAACAGATCCGGCTCCGCGGCCATGCGCAGGCGGTCGTCAGGGTTCATGGCAAAATGCCACAGGGCCGAGCCGATGGAACTCCACGTCGTATCAATGCCCGCGACCAGCAACAGATCACACATGGCGATGACGGCCTTGCGCGCGATTGGCTGGCCGTTGATTTCCTGGCTCAAAAGGTTGGAGATCAAATCATCCTTGGGGTTGGCCTTGCGTGCGTCGACCAACTCAGCGAAGAAATCGCGGATAATATGGCGGTAATGCTTCAGTTTAACGGGGTCCTGCATGCCCTGTTCCACCAAACCACGGACCCAACCGACGAACTCGTCCGTACGGTTGCCGTCCACGCCGATGATATAGGCGATGGTCTTGGCGGGAATATGAACCGCGTAGTCCAGAGCGGCGTCGCAGCTACCTTGATCGATAAAGCCATCGATCAGGTCATGGCAAAGCTGTTCGGTGAAGGGGCGGTAATCCGCCACCGCTTTCGGTGTAAACAGGGGCAGGATTAGCCGCCGCATGGGGATATGTTCGGGCGGGTCGGAGGTGATGGGTGGGGCGGAACTGCCGTATTCCGCCAGCTCGGCATCGAATTCATCGCTCTTGGGCGGACTGACCAGCATCACATTGCGAGATGACAACTCGGGTACCATGCGGACAAAGGCCTGCATGTTCTCATAGCTTGTTGGCATCCAGGAACCGCCCCAGCGCTCCGTATGGGCGATGGGGCATTTGCCGCGCAGCTCCTTCCAGACCGGGGCCGGATCCTTGATATAGTCCGGATCGAAAAAATCATAGTCCGTGGCCCAGTCCGTGACGGGCGGAATTTTCGTCATGATCCCAATTGTCCCCCAGTTTCCCCCAATGTGTCTTATTTGTCGAAGATCTCGATAGCGTATTCCGGGCAGTTTTCCACCGCCAGCCTTGCCTGCGCCTCAAGTTCCGGCGGAACCGCGCCATCGTTCAGCGCCGTGGCGATGCCATAGTCATCCGCGTCAAACAATTCCGGCGCTAAGGCACAACAGCGATTATGCCCTTCACATTTGTCCGTGATTACTCTGACCCGCATGCTTTGTTTCCCCATCCCCGCGACAAGCGCTTTCATCGGGTTTGTCCATGATGCAAGGATAGCGGCGCGACCATGGCTTGTGAAGCTCCCGTATCTAAAAACCATATTCAAAACCGTGTCCATAATTCTCGGATAATGGGCGCGCTCATGCGGAAGGGCCGGTGCAATTATGCGGCTTATATTCCATATAAGTTGATCAATTCTACATGAAATTCTTGCAAGGTTTATGGTTACGGCGAGCATACGCTATATCAATGAAATAGCGTTAAGGTTTTGTACCTGTAACTAATTAGTAAAAGGAACGCCGCATGAAAATACTGTCATGGATATTCATAGCTTTCCTCACACTTGCCGTTTAGTTGGCCTGCTCTGGTAGAAGTGGTCCGATTAGGGCGAGAGATTTTAGCTTGCTATGAACCTCAGATTTGGAGGAATTTATGAGCCAAGGAAAACTAAAAACACCGGAACATACTATCAATTGTCTGCGCGAGGCCGAGGTGCGCCGTCAACTTTCCCGCCGTTACGATCTGTGCGATGACACCTATGTCTACACCACAACGCTGCTCAGCGCCGAGGATCAGCAAGATACCGTGCGCTGGACTTAAGGCGGGTGAACCCCGGTCCGGCCCCTGGTTGTTATTGTGGGCTGATCCCGATACGGTCGGGGCGAGGAAATGCAAGGGGTTTCGTAGAGGTGGCGGGCATGGATTATCAACATATCAAGGTGGAACGGGGCAGCGAGATCGCGACGGTGACCTTCAATCGGCCGGAGAAGGCCAACGCGCTCAACTATCGCCATCTCGAGGAGATCGAGCATGCCGCGCTCAGCTTCCGCGATGACGAGGAGGCCCGGGTGGTGATCTTCACCGGCGCCGGCAAACACTTCAATTCAGGCGCCGATCTGACCGGCAAGCTGCCGCGGCATCCCCGCCTCACGGTGCATCGCCGCAATACCCGCATGGGCCAGCGCTGCATCCAATCCTTGCTGGACATGGACCAAATCACCATCGCCGCCTGGAACGGCGCCGCCATGGGCGGTGGGGCCTGCATCGCCACGGCGCTGGACTTCCGCATCGGCGCTCGCGATTGTTTCATGTCCTATCCGGAGATTTTGATCGGCGTCAATCTGATGTGGCAGAGCCTGCCGCTCTGCGTTCACCTGGTAGGTCCGGCGCGGGCCAAGCAGTTGGTAATTGGCGGCAAGCATATTCCGGGGCCGACCCTGTTGGAATGGGGCGCGCTGGATGAAATGGTCGAAACGGATCAGGTCATTGACAAGGCCATGGAATGGGCCCGGCACTACGCCGGCCAGCCTCCCGTGGCGGCGCAGATGATCAAGCGCAGCGTCAATGCGATCTCCGGCGCCCTTGACCGTTCCATCATGCATATGGATTTTGACCAGAATATCCTCTCCGCCGAGACCGAGGACGCGGCCCACGCCGCCGGGTCCTATCTGGCCAAGCGCCCGCCAACCTTTAAGGGCAATTGAGGCGCTGGCCGTGGTCAGCGATATTGTTTGTATAATGTCGCGCGACGAGCTGCAATCTTTCCAATAATCAACTCCATTCGACATCGCGGCTTAAAGCGGTTTTGCGAAAGGGGTGACGGAAGCCGGTTGCCGCCAGAAGCAGTTTATCGGTGGAGAGGGCATTGCGATTGGAAACCGTTATAGGTTCGACCGCCGATCACTGGCTGCTGATGCAAGCCGCTTACGACGCGGCGGAAGTGCGTAGCCGCGTCAGCGAAATTACAAAAGGTCTGATGCGGGCGCCCATACCGAAGGAACCTGCTTCGGGACAGCCATCATTACCTTGAACTACGCCGCCTGTTCCGCCGTGCCTTTCTCTGGCAATAGGGTCGCCAGGACGTTTTCGACGATTTGCAGGCCAGCCTGGTTGTCCATGGACAGGATGCTCTCTGGATGGAACTGCACCGCTGCAAGGGGCAGAGTCTTGTGTTTGATGGCCATCACCATGTCATGCTCGTTGTGGGCGATGACATCCAGTTCGTCGGGTATTTTTTCGGACACTGCCAGCAGGGAATGATAGCCGCCAACCCGGCAATCGGCTTCGATGCCGTCAAAAATGCCGCTGCCGCCATGGCTTAGCTGCCAGTATTTGCCGTGGCGGGGCTCGTCCATGATGGTCAGTTCGCCGCCGAAGGCCTCGACCATGCCCTGTAGGCCCAGACAGATGCCGAATTGCGGGATGCCCAGGTCGGCGACGGTGCGCACCAGATCGGGGACGCCAAAGTCTTTGGGCTGGCCAGGGCCCGGCGAATGGATCACCAGGTCAGGTTTTTCGGCCAGCGCGGCGAGGGCCGGGGCGCCATGGCGGAAGGTTTTCACTTCCGCACCGGTCTGGCGGAAATAATCGGCTAGGGTATGCACGAAGCTGTCTTCGTTATCGACCATGATGATGGAGACGTCGGAATACTTCAGTGCGGCGGGTGCTTCCACCACTTCGGGCCCCTGGGCGCCAAGGGAGGCGACGGCCTTGAAAAATGCCGTCGATTTAATTCTGGTCTCTTCCTCCTCCTCAGCCGGCACGGAATCCCAGACCAGGGTGGCGCCAACCCGGTAATCGGCCCGGCCGTTTTCCAGATGCACCGTGCGGATGGTGATGCCGGTATTGATAGTGCCCGAGAACATCAAGGCGCCGATGGCGCCGCCGTACCAGCGTCGGGGTGAAACCTCCACATCCTCGATAATCTCCACCGCCTTGCGCTTTGGCGCCCCGGTTAGGGTGACGGCCCACATGTGCGATAGGAAGGCGTCGATACCGTCAAAGCCTTCCCGCATGCGGCCTTCCACGTGATCGACGGTGTGGAACAGCCCGGCATAGCGTTCGATGGCGCGCCGGGCCAGCAGCTTTATGGTGCCGGGCCGGCAGATTCGCGATTTGTCATTGCGGTCCACGTCCGTGCACATGGTCAACTCAACCTCGTCCTTCCAGGAATTGTACAGCGCCAGTATACGCTCGGCATCTTCCATGGCGTTGTCGCCCCGGCGCGCGGTGCCTGAAATAGGCGAAGATTCCACCCTGTCGCCGTCCACGCGCACGAACATCTCGGGCGAGGCGCCGATCAGCTGCTCGTTGGCGAACTGGAAAAAGAATTCGTAGGGGGACGGGTTGATGCGCTGCATCAAACGGAACATCTCGGACGGTGGGCCGTGATAGGCGGTTTGATATTTGCGGCTCAACACAACCTCGAAGATATCGCCCACACGGATGCGTTCGCGGGCGCCCTCGACCTTGCCCATATAATCTTCCGGGCTGTGATCGGATGTGATTGCGCCATCGGAAGCCATATTGGGACTGGAGGGCTGGGTGACGCCAGTGAAGGCGGTTTCGCCCATGCCGTGGGTGCTCAGCGCACGCCGGGTGAACTCGTATTCATGGGCAAAGGCGACTTCCAGGCGGCGGTCCATCACCATGATCCGGTCGGGCAGATACAGGTGCAACAGCTTGTCGTCCCTGGTCCGGGGCATGGACAGGGACATCTGCTCGAACTCATAAATCAGATCAAAGCCAAAGGCGCCCCAAAGGCCGAGAAAATCATCATTCATGCCGTTGAATTCAGCCATCAGTGCCCGAATGGGCGTGAATGTGGATGGCTGCCGGCTGCGTTCCTCCTCGGCGAACATACGCTCCGGGCGGGCCACACTCAGGATCAGGTTTTCCTCCGTCTCCGACTTCAGCTCGATGTCCGGGTCCTTCAGCAACAAGGGCCTCAACATGGCCAGCAGTGGCACGCCGCGTGGGTTCAGGGCCGAGAGGCGGAATTGCTCGGCATGGGCGACGATCTCCAACGGAGGGTCGATAAAGCCGAACTCCCAGCGCGAATAACGGTCCTGATCCTCGACGCCGGAGGAGAGGAAGGCGCCGCGGGTGTTGTTCAGGGCGTCGACCATGAAGTCGATGCCGCGTTGAAAATTGATCTTTCGGTCGGTGCGGTCGATCACGATGCCCGAAAGTGAAACGAATGAATAATCGGTCATGACAGGGTTTCCTGCTGGCTTTGTTCCGTGGCCGGGTCGCCTGGATGTGGGCTTCGCCACGGCGCATGGATCATTTGTATGGTTGAGAAACGGGAAAGCGCGGCGATATTCATCCGCCGCTCAGGCAGACGGAGAGCTTCACCAAAGAAAGGCGATGAATTTTGGCGGATGCTGTTCCGCGACCGATGTGCGCTGGCGTTTCATCGTGCGGCGACGCTAGCACGGCGCCCGCATGATGGTAAACTAAAATCATAAATACTGCCTCGCTACAGGAAACTTATTAGATTACGCTCTACGCCAGCCGGCCGGCGCCATTATCGCATCCGGATCATCTGTATGTGGTGGGACGTCTGCACGGATTGATACCGGCGAAGGTTGCTGGGGCCAGGGTGCTCAACTAGGCTGTGCGTCCGGCGGCAATCTGCTGCCCATCGCGCGGTGGCAAGCCCGGCAGGATGTCTACGTGGCCGACCTGCGGCACCGCGGTGTGACCATTGTCTAATCCCTTCACGGGGCAATCGCTGCCTCTTTTGGATGGACAAACGGATCGCGGGGGGGTGCTGGCCGCCGTTGCCCGGTTCGATGACCGCGAACACTCCCAGGCTGCCAACGATGACTCGGAAGCCTTGCTGGACGCGGCCCTTCATCAATTGGCGGAGCGCTGCCTGCTTGTCCAATAGGCGGGTGAGCGGCTATACCAGGCAAGCTTAATTTTTGCGGCAGGTAACGGGAGTGTTGCGCCAATGGAGCCAAACGAGGTCGATTGGACCGAGGCAAATTTTTCAGTGCTGCGTGAATGGCGGGTGCGCCAAGTCGCATATGTGCCCGACGCCGGCCATTCGGAATTGATCAAGCGGTGCGATGCCGCTGATGACATGCGCCTGGTACCCCTGACCACGGAGGAGGAGGGCATCGCCGTCCTCGCCGGTGCCTGGCTGGGCGATCAGCGCGGGGTGTTGTTGATGCAATCGTCGGGCGTGGGCAACTGCATCAATATGCTGTCGCTGGCGCGGATCTGCCGCTTTCCCTTGTTGATGCTGGTGACCATGCGGGGGCAGTGGGGCGAATTCAATCCCTGGCAGGTGCCCATGGGGCAATTGACGCCAAAGGTTCTGGAGGCCTCGGAATGCCTGGTTTTTCCGGTTGATGATCCGGCCAGGATGGGCGAGAGCGTGGCCGCCGCCGCGCGTATGACGTTCGAGGGCTCGGCCCAGGCGGCGGTGCTGATCGGGCAGTCCGTAATCGGCGCAAAGAGTTTTGGGAAATAGTCCATGAGCAATTCAATGGGTCAGGCAATGAATGGAACTCTCAATCGTGGCCGCGCGGCAAATTACCCTCTGCACCGGCGCGAGGTGGTGGCGGAATTGCTGGCGGATCGTGGCGACATGCTGGTGGTGGCGGGCCTGGGCGCACCGGTCTGGGACTGCACCGCCGCGGGCGATCATCCGCTGAATTTTCCCCTGTGGGGCGCCATGGGCGGGGCGGCGGCCATGGGCCTTGGCCTGGCCATGGCACAACCTGACCGCCGCGTCCTGGTGATCACTGGCGATGGCGAGATGTTGATGGGACTGGGTGCGATGACCACCATCGGCTCGCAACGGCCAGATAATCTGGCTGTCGTGGTCTGCGACAACGAACGCTACGGCGAAACTGGCATGCAGTTGACGCATACTGCCGGCGGCGCTGATCTGCCGGCCATGGCCCTGGCCGCCGGTTTTGAAAGTGCGAGCGGCATCAGCTCCGATAATGAATTCAAGGCCGCCCTGCCGGCAATCCGGAATGCCAAGGGGCCAGGCTTTTGGTCCATCAAGATCAAGGCTGAAGGCAATCCAATCGGCACCATGCCGCCCAAGGATGGCGTCACCCTAAAGGACCGTTTTCGTTCGGCTTTGCTCGGAAATTTTTGACATAATACATTGGATTAGCTAGTCAACATTAAGCTGAGTTTGCCATGCTTAAAGTCAACATGCATGAGGCGAAAAGCTTTCTCTTGTGCCGTTGGTATCCTCTTATCTTCCTATTATCAGTCATGTTGACTTCTCAAGGCTCGACGCGATCCTGCCCTGGACCGCTATGGGGCAAAGCGGGTCTGGTACGAACGGATCCTATCCCCGCGCCGGTAGCACCACGATGCCCGTGCCCTGAATCGACAATTCGTCGTCCTGCTGGTGCGCTTTTTGGTTGATTTCAACGCAATGACGGCCCTGGTCGTCGACGAATTTGTTGCTTACCTCGCCGTTAATATAGAGTACGTCGCCCTCGGGATTGTGACGGCGGATACGGCATTTATGGTTGGCCAGGAAACCGTCGTCGCCCATCCAATTGGTGATGTGGTGGGTCAGCCAGGAATTACGCTCCGGACCGTAGTCATAGGCACCGGGCGCCCCGACCTCGGTCGCGAAATCGTTCTCCCAATGCACCCGTTCGGGACAATCGGGAATGTTAAAACGATTGGTAATGCCCAGGCCGGGATGCTTGTGGATTTGTTGCCAGGCCAGCTTGTTGGCGCGAATGTACAATCCGCCCCAGCCTTGCGCGTAACAGATGAAACCCGTGACGGTCATGGGGCCTTTTAGCTGAGTTGGTAGTTTTTCACCGATTGTTACGTCTTCGTAATAACGGGTTTTGGCCCCGCGTATTTCTTCCTTAGCATAATGGCGATAGATATCGACCAGTTCGTTGTCACTGTAGGTCAACTGGCCTTTTTGCGCCGCCTTGTACTTGGTGCCGTCTTCCCGCGCCTTGTCGCGCTCAGTTCGGAAGCACCAGCTATCGGCGCTGCAGATATTGTCGCCGTCCTGATTATAGAACTCCACATGATAAATTTGCTGGATGGCGCGGCCTGAAAACTGCGTGTCGTGGGGAATCAGTTCTTTCAGCCAGGCTTCGCAGCGGATTTCGTCGTTACGGCGGATGTTTTTGTGCCAGGTCCAATCGGCCCCGGCCCACATAGCGTGAATTCCCGGCAGACCGCCCACATAGCCCGAGATGATCCGGTTGGTGGCGAATAGGAAACTGGGCAGCGCGATCAGGCCGCCATACTGGGTCTTGGCGGCGTATTCGGGATTGCACCAAAGCGGGTTGTCGTCACCGATGCCGTTGGCATAGTGGCGGATATTGTCGCGTGTTGCTTCATAACACCAGGGTTCGGGCATGGTCTCGATCTTGACGCCAATGCGCTTTTGGAGATCTTCCAGGCCGCGCTCGGTAATTTTCGGGAATCTTCCGGCACTTTCCTCGATTTGGCTTTCGCCATTCATGATCTAGTCTCCTCGTGCTGCCGCTTCGCGGTCCCGCAGTATTTTGCGATTAACTTTGCCTGCCGGTGTTTTGGGCAGTTCAGTGGTGAATTCAACAATGCGGGGATATTCATGACGGCTCAGGTTTTCCTGGGCGAATTCTTGCAACTCCGCGATAAAGCCGTCATCGCCCGTCCGCTCCGAAACGATGAAAGCCTTAACCACCAGGCCGCGGATCTCGTCCGGATCCGGCACGCCGATGGCGGCGGCCTCCAATACATCGCCGTGTTTTAGCAGGGTATCCTCGATCTCCATGGCGCTCATGGTCCAACCAGCCGAGATGATAACGTCATCTGCCCGCCCGCCGTGGAAGAAGTAGCCTTCACTATCGATATGACCCCGGTCCTTGGTGGGGAACCAGCCGTCCCGGCGCATCACCATGATCTCGCCGACCTCATCCGGGCCACAGGGTTTGCCATCTGGGTCCAGAATGGCAACCTGCTGTCCCGGCATGGGCATGCCCAGGGCGCCCAGCTTTGCAGGCAGGTCCTCGGCACCGGGATAGCTGCCCAGCAGCACGCCGACCTCGGTCGTGCCGTAAAAGCTGCCGGGATATTGACCAAAGGTCTGCTTGGCCCACTGGGCGGTGTCCGTATCCATGGGCTCGCCGGTGAAGCTCAGCTTTTCGAGTTTGAAGTTGTAGTGGTCGGCGCCGCTGGCATTCTTCATCATGCGGTAATGGGTCGCCGCCGCTGACAGGTTGGTAATTTCGAATTCCTCCAGGGCCGCCATCAGGCGCTCGGGATCGAACTTGCCGGCGTAGCTGGCCGTGGTGACGCCGAGGGCATGGGGTGAAAGCGTGCCATGCCACAGGCCATGGCCCCAGGCCGTTGACGAGGGGCACATGAAGCGGTCGCCGGGCCGGGTACCGGTACCGTAAAGAGCCGCTAGCATGACGGTGACGATGGATTGGTGGTGATGCTTCACCGCATCGGGCAACTCCCGCGTGGTGCCGGAGGTGTATTGATACATGGCCATGTCGCGGCCATTGGTGGCCAGCTCAAACAGAATTTCGTGGTTTTCCAGGCCGGCCATGAAATCACTGTCTGCGATAATCGTATCGCAGCCCGTATCTGCCGCCAGACCCGCCTTTTCCGGCGCTAGCAGCAATAACTTTGGCTGGCAGTCGCCAACGCGTAGGCGCAGGGCGTCAGGGCCAAATAGAGTAAACATGGGCACCGCCACGCAGCCCGCCTTCATGGAGCCGTACAGGGCGACGTAAAACGGCAGGGACGGCTCTACCATTAGGGCCACCCGCTCGCCCGGTGCGATGCCTTTGGCGTACAGAAAATTGGCGTAGCGCCCGGACCAATCGGACAATTCGCCAAAGCTGTAACTTTCCGAACCACCCTCCGCCAGCGCGATCCGCACGGCGACACGGTCTCGGGGATGGCGTTCGAGGCATTCGTGAGTGATGTTCAGGGCCGTGCGGTCACCATCAAACAATGCCCACAAGGTATCCTTGGAGCAATGGCGCTGGGCGTCGGCGTAGGAGGTATAATCTGTCAGCATGGGCATGGATTGGCGCTGGCGTCTTAAGTGTGTAGACGACGCGAGCATCATAGAAGCAGATAAAATTGTCAATTCACAAGCATGTTGTCTATGCGCAATAAACTCCTCTGCGGAATTTATTCATCGGTGCGGCGGTAACACAAGCCGCTACCGCGTGCTATGACAGAGGCATGACACAGCCAACACGGAACCAACAACCCGGCGCTATTCCTCCCGTTCCCTTTGTTTCCGCCATCCCAGAGGGCTACCAGCCCTTTACCCATAGCGGACCGTTTGGCGACTGCATTGGGCCGTTTTATTTTAGGCGCCGGCCATCGGGAGGATTCCGCTATGCCTTTCAAACCGGCGCCCTGCACGCCAACCCCAACGGCGTGACACACGGCGGCGCGCTTTATTGTTTCGCCGATCACATCACCGGCCATGCGGTGGTGAACCAGACCGAGCGAATGTGTGCCACCGTCAAGTTCAAGGTCGAATACCTTGCCTCCGCGCCCTTGCATTGCTTGGTCGAAGCCGAGGTGAATTTGCTACGCATTGCCCGGACGGTGGTATTCCTACGTCTGCGCCTGTTTACAGGCGACCGTACCCTGATGACCGCGAATGGCACTTACAAGCTATTCGCCCCGTTCAAGCCTGGCCAGGGCGGCAGCGCCAAGCCACCAGGCCCGCCGCCCGACGATATCAAGCCACCGCCGCCGAAAGGCTTTCGAGCATTTTCCAATCAAGCGGCCTTCGCCGAACTATGCGGCCCGACCTATTATTGCCGCCCGCCCGAGGGCGGCTTCCTCAACGGCTTTCAGGCCCGGCCCCTACACGACAATACCAATCGAATAGTCCATGGCGGCGTCTTGTTCGCCTTTGCCGATGACATCATGGGGCGGGCAAGCTCTGGGGCATCGCGGCGCTTTACGACAACGGTCGCCCTGAACGTAGAATATCTGGACTCCGCGCCATTGGATGCCTGGGTCGGGGGAACCACTGAAATCAGTCATATGGATGATGATTTTGCCTTCATACGTGGCCGCGTCTACCATGGCGAATGCACCCTACTGACCGCGGACGGTATCTATAAGTTACTGGGTCCCTATCAAAATCCGGAGGCGGCGGCATGAGCAATCCCATCAGCCATCAGCATATTGGCGCAGCGCGCGTAACCAGGGTCGAGGAAATGGCGGGCCCGGCGTTTCGCCTCTCCACCCTGTTTCCCGACTGGGACGATGCGGTGTTCGAGGCGCACAAGGACTGGTTGGTGCCAAACTATGTTAATCCAGAAAAAATGACGGCGCTGCTGGCCATGCATTCCTGGGTCCTTGAATTGGACGGCCTGACGGTGCTGGTCGATACCTGCGTGGGCAACGACAAGGACCGCATGCCCATGGAACGCTGGCATCATCACGAAGGCCCTTATTTACAGCGCCTGGAAGAGGCGGGTTTTCGGCCCGAGGATATCGACATGGTGATGTGTACCCATCTGCATGTGGATCATGTGGGCTGGAACACGCGGCTGCGCGGCGGCCGCTGGGTGCCCACCTTTCCCAACGCCAAATATGTCTTTTCCCGCGTGGACTATGAACATTACAAGGATCGAACCGGCGATATGGATGCCGCCAGCTTCGCCGATTCCGTCCTACCTATCGTTGAACACGGCCTGGCGGAAATGACCGATGGCGACTTTTTGCTGGCCGAAGGCTTGCTGTTGGAGCCGGCACCCGGCCATACGCCGGGTCATGTCACGTTGAGACTGGAATCAGGCCCGGAGGCGGCGGTCTTCACCGGCGATATGCTGCACCATCCCCTGCAGGTGTATCTGCCGGATTGGAACAGCCGCTTCTGCATCCTGCCTGACGAGGCAAGGGTTTCACGGCACCGGATCCTGGATTATTGCTCCGATCGCGGCGCCCTGTTGATGCCTGCTCATTTCGGCACGCCTCACTGCTGTCACATCGACCGTGCCGGCGAGGCTTTTGCCTTGCGCTGGCATTACGGGTAACTGTTCGTGGGCCCTTGCAAAGGGTGACCATTATCACCGCATTGGCGGTCATCTTTGTTGTAGGCTTAAGCGATAGCAAGATTTCGGTTGTTGCCGCCATTTGGAGGACGTTAATGAAATTCAATTTGAAAATAGCCCTGCCAGCGATTTGTCTGCCGTTGGCATGCCTTTTTACCGGATCCGGCCGGGAGGCTTAGGTTGATATGGCCGATGACATCGACAAGGTTGGTCCCTTGGAGACCTGGACCTATAATGTCTCCAACCGCAGCGTGGAATTTGTCATTGCTGGCTCCACGGTGACCTTGCGCAAGACGGACGATAAGGCGGAATAGGCAACGCCGGGCCGTGACGCGCGAACGCTTCGATCTGCCCGAACAACCCGGCACCTATGCCTTGCTGATAAAACTGTCACGGCGTTTGCGCCTGCCTATCGCGCGGCTGCAGCGGCCAACCCTGGCGCCCGGAATTTATGTTTATTGTGGTAGCGCACGTGGCCCCGGCGGCCTGGCGGCGCGCGTCGGTCGCCATTTGCGCCGCGATAAAGCTATCCGCTGGCACGTGGATTACCTGACCACAGCGGGCCGGGTATTGGATGTGCTGTGCCTTCCCCAGGAGACGGGCGTAACGGCCCAAACGAGTGAATCTGAATGCGATATCGCCCAGCGTTATCTGCTTTTGCCGGGTGTCTCCATGCCCGTTGCCGGCCTGGGCAGCAGTGATTGCCGAAAATGCAGGTCTCATTTACTATTAGTGTCGACTAATTTTGAACTGACCATCTGATTGTTTTTATTAACGAGGCCGTGCAATGGCACGCTCTGCAATTCCCCGCATACCGCTGGCGCATCTGCCGACGCCTTTGGAATTTTTGCCCCGCTTGAGCAGAGAACTTGGTGGGCCGCGTATTCTGGTCAAGCGCGATGATTGCACCGGCCTTGCATTGGGCGGCAACAAGACCCGCAAGCTGGATTACCTGATGGCCGAAGCCGAGGCCCAGGGCGCCGATACCATTCTGACCATTGGCGGCGTGCAGTCCAACCATGTGCGCCAGACCGCCGCCGCTGCTGCCCGCTCCGGCCTTTCCTGTCATCTGGTGCTGCCCCGCGCAGTGCCTTGGGATGATCCGGCCTATGAGATTTCCGGCAATGTGCAACTGGATCATCTGTTGGGCGCGCAAGTGCACCTGTTGCCCGAAGGCACCGATCGGGAAGCCGCCTTCCGCCGCATGGCCCGGGTGCTGCGGACCAATGGCCGGAAGCCTTATGTCATACCTTCGGGTGGCTCCAATCCCACGGGGGCCATGGGCTATGTCACCTGCGCCGAGGAGTTGGAGGCGCAGGCCAGGGGGGCCGGGGAAAAAATTGATTATCTGGTCCATGCCACAGGCAGCGGTGGCACTCAGGCCGGCCTGGTCGCCGGTTTTCACCGGCTGCAAAGCAAAACCCAGGTTCTGGGTGTAGATATTACGGCGAAGGCGGATGAAATTGCGGCCAAGGTCTGGGATATTGCCCGTGAAACGTCGGATCAGTTGCAGCCGGAAAATGACCTGCTCAGGGCATCCGTGCAGGTTATCGAAGGTTATGCCGGCGATGCCTATGGCCTGCCAACGGAGCAAATGCGAACGGCGGTTCGTCAGGCGGCGCGCCTGGAAGGTCTAATTCTGGATCCGGTCTATACGGGCAAGGCCATGGCCGGCATGATAGACATGGTGCGCCAGGGCCGCTTTTCCGCCAATCAGACCGTCGTCTTCCTGCATACCGGCGGCATGCCGGGCCTGTTTGCCTACAACGAATATTTCCAGGAGGAACAGGAAATGTTCTAGCCGGTGGCGGTCATGCCGCCATCGACAATGACTTCCGAGCCGGTCATGAAGCTGGAAGCGTCGGAGGCCAAGAACAGGATGGCATTGGCGATATCGATGGGTTGGCCCAGGCGCCCGATGGGATGCATCTGACGGATCTTCTCCAGCGCGGCCTTTTGCCCCTCTTCGTCGCGGTGGGCAATCATGCCCTGCACCATGGGTGTCTCAATAGTACCCGGATGGACTGAATTGATCCGCACGTTTTAGCCATATTGCGCGGCTTCCGCTGCCGCCGCCATGCTCTGTTGTGTATCCCGCATTGCCGGAATGGCGAACTTGATGCCCAGGAAAACACCGTCCAGATTGACCGCCATGACTTTGCGAAAATCCGCCAACGAAGTGTCCTCGATCTTGCGTACCAATTCGATGCCGGCGCCGTTGACGAGAACATGCAGGCCGTCGAAATGTTCCTGGACCGCCGCCATAGTTTTTTCCCACGAGCTTTCCGAAGACACATCGAGGGGAAGATGGATGGCCTCCCCACCGGCGGCCTTGATGTCCTCGGCATTGGCGACGCCGGCATTGACGTCGATATCGGCGACTGCCACCGCGGCACCCTTGGCCGTCAGCAATCGTGCTGTTTCAGCCCCGATACCCGAGGCACTTCCGGTAACCAACGCCACCTTGCCGCCTACATCGTACATACCGTTACTCCGCTGCAAAATTCATGAACCTGACCGGTTTATTGGATCAATTCACCAAGGTCTAGGTTGCCTTGACCGCCTTGGTCGACTACGCTTCCCCGTTATCTTAACGAACTGGGAGACTAAAATGAAAAAATTTGGGATTCTAAGGCCCTTAATGGCAGGTGCGATTGCGGGGGCCATGGCCCTCGGGTTGGCGGCCGCGCCGGCATCGGCCGACATGAAAAAGCGGGAGTTCAAGGTGGTTGGCACCTGGGGCTTCCTGGATCATTGGAAAGAGCGTGAAGGTCCGTTCTGGAAAGAGCGTCTGCCGAAGCTTTCGGGCGGCAAGTTGACCGCCAACGCCAAGTCATTGACGGAACTGGGCCTGTCGGGCTTTGAAATCATGCGCCTGTTGAAACTGGGCGTGTATGATGCCGTGCACGGCGTCACCACCTATGTGGCCCAGGACAGCCCCGCTATCGAGGGCGCTGATCTGTCCGGCGTCATTCAGGATCTGGACACATACCGCAAGGCAAACGAAGCCTATCGTCACATTATCGCCCGCGAGTTCGAGGAAAAATATGATGCCAAGCTGCTGATGATCTATGCTTGGCCCAGCCAACAGCTGTGGTGCAACCTTGGTGACAAGAGCATTAAGGAATATGGTCTGCATCAATTGAAGGGCAAGAAAATTCGCACCTATTCGACCACGTTGGGTGATTTCATCGAAGGCGTTGGCGGCTCCGCCGTGACGATCGCCTTTGCCGAGGTCGTGCCCGCGCTGCAAAAAGGTGTGGCTGACTGTGGCCTGACTGGCACCCTGCCGGCCTATAACGCCAAGTGGTATCAGGTGGTGACCCATAATATCCGCATCCGCCTGGGCTATGCCTCGTCCTTCTTGGCCATGAACATGAAGCTATGGAAAAGCCTGGATGCCGATACCAAGGCATTGTTCAACAGGGAACTACCCAAGTTGGAAGACGAAATGTGGGCGGCGACCGCTGTGAATGACCTGCGCGGCATGAATTGCAACGCTTCGGGTCCCTGTGATGGTCCAACCGGCGGCATGGTTCCGATCGAACCGACGGCCGCTGACAAGAAAATGCTGAAGAATGTCGTGGAGAATTTTGTCCTGAAGCGTTGGGCGAAACGCTGCGGCACTCAAAAGTGCATTGACGAGTGGAATGCCACCATCGGAAAAATTTCCGGCATGACAGCGTCCATGTAGTTTCTTAAACTAGACGTACGGGTTGGCGCCGCGTATGCAACGACGTGGCGCCAATTTCGTAATCCTTGGGTCTTCTCCATATTTCGGACCATAGGTAGTAGTTTATGCTTGCTAATATCCACGCCCGTCTGGAACAGATCTCGCGTCTGGCCGTTTGGATCGGCGGCGGAGCGCTTATGGCCGCCGCCCTCATGGTAACCATTGATGTGTTATTCCGAAAATTCGTCGGGATAACCATGAGTGGATCGGATGAATATTCGGGCTATGTGTTTTCGGCCACGACGACCTGGGCCTATTCATTTTGTCTTTTGCACCGTTCCAACGTACGGATCGATGCGCTTTACAGCTCGTTGCCAAAGCCGGTTTCGGCCTGTCTCGACGTGGTGGGCTGCATTCTGCTGCTCTATTACATGTCGATCATGACCTATTACGCGGGCATCGCCTTCTTTGATTCCTATGAAAATAACTCCGTATCGATTACCACGCTGGCCACGCCGCAATGGATACCGCAGCTGTTCTGGTTCGTGGGATTGCTTTTGTTTCTCGTCACTTTGATCTTCGTCACGCTTTACACCATTGTCGCCCTGTTGCAGCGCAACTGGGAACTGATCGGGAAAATCGCCGGCGTTCCGAGCATCGCGGATGTGATTGAGGAAGAAACCCATGGCCAGGACGTCATCTTGGCCACAGGCGAAACTCTGGACGGGACGAAATAGTAACATGGTCTTTGGGATCCTTATTGGATTACTCGTACTCGTTCTGTCCGCCGTGCCAGTTGCCGCGGTATTGGGGATATTAAGTTTTGTCCTGGACGAAATTGCCATGGACGGCCGGCTAACGGCCGCCCTGGCGGAAATTTACTGGGAAAAGAGCAAGGAATTTATCCTTGTCGCCGTGCCTATGTTCATTCTGCTGGGCGAGATCATGCTCCGCGCCGGTATTGCCCGGCGCATGTACGGCGCGGTTATTCAATGGCTGTCCTGGCTGCCCGGCGGCTTGATGCATGCCAATATCGGCTCCTGCGCCATCTTCGCCGCCTCTTCCGGTTCCTCCGTCGCGACGGCGGCCACCGTGGGCACCGTGGCCTATCCGGAAATCAAACAGCGAAAGTATAACGAACGTCTGTTCCTCGGCTCCCTGGCGGCGGGCGGTACCCTGGGTATTCTGGTGCCGCCGTCGATCAACCTGATCATCTATGGGCTGTTGACCGATACCTCCGTGCCCGAGCTTTACCTGGCGGGCATTCTTCCAGGCTTAAGCCTATCGGCCTTGTTCATGCTGTCGATCATCGGCGCCTGCCTTTACCGGCCCTCGTGGGGCGGGACTAAGATTGAGACTAATTGGGGCGACCGGATCAGATCCCTGCCGCATCTGTTGCCGCCCATCATTTTGTTCATCGCCGTGGTCGGTTCCATTTATGGCGGTATCGCCACGCCAACCGAGGCGGCATCCATTGGCGTCATGGTGGCCCTGATAATTGCGGCGTCGTTCAGAACCTTGAATTTTAAGATGCTGCGGGAAGCCTTTGAAGGCACCATGCGCACCAACGCAATGATCATGCTGATCGTGTTCGCGGCGATCTTCTTGAACTTTGTCCTTGGCTTCATGGGGATTACCCAGGCGATGTTGGAATTCATCGCTGCCATGGGGCTGACACCGGTGCAGACGATCTATTTGATCGTGGTCTTCTATTTGCTGTTGGGCATGTTCATGGAAACCCTGTCCATGATGCTGACCACCATTCCCATCGTTTTTCCCATCGTGATGAAATTGGGCGTGCCCGAATTCTCCGACGTATGGTTCGGCATCCTCATTACGGTGCTGATGGAGGCGGCCTTGATAACCCCGCCCATTGGCGTCAATCTTTATGTGGTGCAGGGGATCCGGACACGGGGTGGTAAATTCAACGATGTCGCTATCGGTGCGATCCCGTTCGTGATCGCCATGTTGGCGATGATCGTGATCTTGATCTCATTGCCGGAACTGGCGACTTGGCTGCCGAACTTGGTCTATCATTAGGATATTGTATTAGTCATAGGCGGGCCGGACCATGTCATGGATCATCGGTGTTGATGTCGGTGGTACATTCACGGATTTTCATGTTTACGATGATGTGAGTGGCGAACTACGCTTGCACAAGACGCCGTCGACCCCGGATAACCCGGCACGGGCGGTATTAAACGGCATCAATGAACTGGCCAGCGGTGATCTGGATCTGAACCAGGTCAGCCGTCTCTCCCATGGCACCACCGTCGCCACCAACACTCTGATCCAGCGGCGTGGCGGCAAGGCAGCTTTATTGGTGACGGAAGGCTTCCGTGATCTGCTGGAAATTGGCCGGCAGATCCGCCCGCACATGTTCAGCTTTCAACAGGACTATCCCACGCCCCTGGTGCCGCGGGAGCGGCGTTTCGAGGCGGCCGAACGTATTCTCTATGACGGCTCGGTGCATCGTGCCCTGGACCAGGACGCCATTGACAAGGCGGTGGCCCAGGTGGCGAATAGTGGCGCCGATTGCCTGGCCATCTGCCTGATTTTTGGCTTCATAAATCCAGATAATGAAAGGCGTCTGCGCCAGGCTCTGCACGAAGCCCTGCCGGACTTGCACATCTCCATCTCTTCCGAGGTGCAGCCGGAATTTCGCGAGTATGAACGGCTCTCCACCACCGTTCTCAACACCTACCTACAGCCCATCATGGGCAGCTATTTGGCTGATTTCGAGGATCAGCTGACCAAGCTAATGCCCAATGCCAATCTGGGTATCAACCAATCCGCCGGTGGTCTGATGACGCCGGCACGGGCGCGGCAACTGCCCATACGCACGGCGCTGTCCGGCCCGGCCGCCGGCGTTGTTGGCGCCATCGATGCGGCCCGCTCCGCCGATATAGCGAATGTCATTACCTTAGACATGGGCGGCACTTCGGCCGATGTCTGCCTGATCCGTGATTTGGAAGCAGAAGTCGCTTACGACCGCTGGATCGAAGGCTATCCACTGCGCCTGGCCAGCGTCGATGTCAACGCCGTTGGGGCAGGTGGTGGCTCCATCGCCTGGTTCGAACGGGACGGCTTGATGAAAGTGGGGCCGCAAAGCGCGGGTGCCGTGCCGGGTCCGGCCTGTTACGGCCATGGCGGTGTGGAGCCAACGGTGTCGGATGCCAATCTGGTGCTGGGCCGGTTGTCGGAAAAAGGCCTTTTAGGCGGCGGCATGGCCTTGCAGGTGGATGCGGCCAGAGCCTCCCTGGCAGTGGCGGCGGAACGCCTGGGCATGAGTATCGAGCGTACGGCCCATGGCGTCTTGGGCATTGTCGCTGCCAACATGGTCCGCGCCATTCGCACCATTTCGGTCGAGCGCGGCCATGATCCACGCGATTTCGTGCTGCTGCCATTTGGTGGCGCCGGCCCGCTGCATGCCGCTGATGTTGGCCGTGCCCTAGGCATTACCCGCATGCTGGTGCCGACCGCGCCGGGCATTCTATGCGCGCGAGGGCTGGTCGTCTCCGATCTGCGCGAAGGCTTCGTCATCAGTCGTGTGACGCCTCTTATTGTGGATAAGATGACTGATTTGAATGCAAATCTAGCCGATTTGCGGCGGCAGGCGGCGGCCTGGTTCGAGACAGCGGGAATCGATGGGGAGGCTCAGGCGACTATGTACAGCCTGGATATGCGCTATATTGGGCAGAATTACGAGTTGGCGGTGGAACTGGATGAGGACCAGGCGCGACAGCCGGATTTGAGCCTGCTGGCGGAAAAATTCTTCGCCGCCCATGAACGCAATTACGGCTATCACAATCCCGATGATCCGGTTGAGGTGGTAAACCTTCGCGTCACGGCGATTGGCCGTTTGGCGGGGCCCGGTGACGGCGGCGCGCAAGGAATGGATGGCGCCGGCGAAATGGCGGTGGCGGATCATAACCGCCCTGTCTGGTTTGATGGCGAGGCGTCGGTGGATACACCTGTTTATGATCGTGCGAAACTACTTCCGGGCCAGACATTGGCGGGACCGGCGGTTATCGAGCAACTGGATGCAACCACGGTGCTGGGCCCTGGCGACCAGTGCGCAATCGACCGGGTGGGCAATCTGATTGTGGAGCTGGCGCCATGACCAATGTGACTGATGAACAAGACGATATAGATCCCATCACGCTGGAGATCCTGCGCAACAGCCTGCGCTCGATCACCGATGAATCCTATATCGCCCTAACCAAGGCGGCCTATTCCACCAACATCAAGGAACGCCGTGACCATTCAATTGCCCTCACCGATGCCCAGGGCAGATTGGTCGTGCAGTCGGAAAACTCTCTGCCGATCCATCTTGCCTCCATGCTGGGCATGATGGAGCAGTTGCTGGTCAAATACGACGAGGTGGATTTCGCCGAGGGCGACATCTTCGTCGCCAATGATCCTTATGTCGCGGGCGGCACCCATCTGCCTGACGTCAACCTAGCCATGCCTGCCTTCGTGGACGGCAAGCTGTTGGGCTTTGTCTGCAACATCGCCCATCACGCCGATATCGGCGGCATGACGCCCGGCAGCATGGCCGGCGGCATGTCGGAGATTTATCAGGAGGGGCTGCGCATCCCCCTGGTTCGCCTGTTCAAGGGCGGTGAACTGGTTCAGGATATATTTGATCTGCTGCTGCTGAACGTGCGCGTGCCCCGCGAGCGTCGGGGCGATTATTTTGCCCAGGTCGCGGCCTGCCGCCTGGGTAGTCGCCGCCTTGGCGAAATGGCCCAGCGTTATGGGCGGGTCATGTTGGCGCGGTCGTTCGATGCCATCATGGATAGGACCGAGGCGCGCCTGCGTGACAGCATCCGCACCGTGCCCGATGGTCGGTACGAGTTTACCGACCTGTTGGACAACGATGGCATGGGTACCTCGGACATTCCCATTTCGGTGCGTGTCGATGTGGACGGCGAAAACATCGCCTTTGACTTCGCCGGTACCGGGACGCAGATGAAGGGTAACTTCAACATGACCTTCAACGCCGCACAGTCGGCAGTGTACTACGTCTTGAAGGCGATGTTGGATCCCGATCTGCCTAATAACCATGGCCTGATCCGCGCAGTTGAGATCAGCGCCCCTCTGGGCACCTTGGTTAACGCGGTGCATCCGGCGGCGGTCGCGGGCCGGGCCAATACCTCGCAGCGGGTGGTCGACGTGCTGATTGGCGCCCTGGCCCAAGCCCTGCCCGAGCAAGCGGTGGGGGCTGCCAACGGCGCCAACGTGACGGCGGTGTTCTTTGGCCATGACCCGCGCCATGACCGCACATACCTCTATTTGGAAACGCTGGGCGGTGGCTTCGGCGGCCGCTTCACCAAGGACGGCAAGGATGGCGTGCAGGTCCATATCACCAACACCTCCAACCTGCCGGTAGAGGCGATCGAGGCGGAATATCCCCTCATGGTGGAGAGCTACGGCCTGATCCAGGATTCGGGCGGCGCCGGCAAATACCGTGGCGGCATGGGCATCCGCCGGGTTGTGCGCCCAATCGGTCACGAAGCGGTATTCTCCGGCATGGGCGAACGCTTTGCCCATCAGCCGTGGGGCATCTTCGGCGGCCAGCCGGGTGGTACCGGGCGCTTTTCCATTCAAAGGCCCAGTCACAATGATGAAACCCTGCCCGACAAGCCAAACCATGTGCCCTTTGGCCCGGATGACACGGTGGTGATCGAAACGCCAGGTGCGGGCGGCTATGGTGTGCCGGCGGAGCGGGATGCCGAGGCTGTCGCGGCGGACTATCGCGACGGTAAATTCAGCGCTGAATATCTAAGGAAAAATTATGGTTTTGAACCGACGGAATAGGAGTGCCGGCGAATGACCATGACCCGCCCTGCCTGGGTGGAGATTGATCTGGCCGCGCTGCGCCATAACGTTGGCCTGCTGCGGGATACCGTAGGGCCGGATGTGGCGATCATGGCGGTGGTGAAAAGCGATGGCTTTGGTTGCGGCGCTGCGATCACAGCCAGGGCAGTCATAGAGGGCGGCGCTAACAGCCTCGCGGTGGGCAATCCGGAAGATGCCCGCGCCATTCGCGACGCCGGTATCAAGGCACCCATGCTGTTGTATGCCTCGACCCCGCCGGAAGCGGCAGTCGAAGTCGCGGCTCTGGACGTTATTGTCACCGTGCATGATATGGTCAGCCTAGCGGCGTTTGATGCGGTCGGCAGCCCACTTGAGGTGCAGTTCAAGGTCGAAACAGGGCTGGGCCGGTTGGGTTTGAACCCGGAGGACTGGCCCGCCGCCTACGCTGCCGTCAAAGCATCAAAAAATCTGCGCCTTAGCTGCATTTACACCCATCTAAATGGGCCCGATGATCCGGAAGGCATTAAGCTTCAGGTATCACATTTTGAGCGAGCCTACGAGACCGGTCAGGCGGCGGGGTTTGACGATCTGCACCGTATGGTTGCCTCCTCCAATGTGGTCCTGGGTTATCCCGAACTAAATTATGATGCTATCAATGCGGGCCGCCTGTTGTTTCACCTGCTTGATGGTAAATGGGCAGACATGATCTCCACGCGACCTGTCATCGCTGGGGTCAAGAGCGCTATCATCCAGGTCAAGGAATTCCCCGTCGGGGCCTATGTCGGCTTCCTGGGTGGTGGGGCGTTGGAGAATGTCACCCGGCTGGCCGTCTTGCCCATTGGTTTTGGCGATGGTTTCAAACACCGCCCGCCCTTGGGCGAGGTTCTGGTACATGGCCGCCGCGCGCCCGTGGTCGGACGCCGGGGGATAGAACATACGGTGATCGATGTCACGGGCATGGATACGGCCGCCGTGGGCGATGAGGTGGTGCTGCTGGGCGTTCAGGATGGCGCCGAGATCACCGGTACGGAACTGGGGGCATGGCTGGATCTGCCCTTGATGGAGATATTGCCGCGCTTGGCCAGGACTCTTCCAAGGGTGTATCTCGGTTAATCCTGATCAGCCGTCATCACCATAATATCCCAGTGACCGCGGTGTATGCGCCAGCCCGGCGGCACCACGGTGGTGCAATCGTATTCCTCGATAATCAGCGGCCCCGCGCGGCCGGTTTCATCGATCTCCCCACGGCCAAGAACTGGCGTGGCGTGCCAACCCATGACCGGGCCGAAATAGGCCTGCCGTTCCGTTGACTCAAGGTTTGTTGACCCCTGGCCTGATAATTTGAGCTGTGCCGGCACACGGCTGATTTTCGAGAGACCGCTGGCGACGACGCGCAGATTGACGATTTCCACACTTTCTTTCGCCGAATGGTAACCGTAGATCTTCTCGTGAGCATCGTCGAAAGCTTGGCGCAGGGTGGCCAGAACATTAGCAGCCCCTGAATACGGCACGGAGAGTTCCGAATTCTCACCGCGATAACGCAAATCGATGAAGCGTTCGCAACAAACCTGATTCGGGCCGTAACCCTCTGCTAACAGGGCGGCCCGGCCTTCCGCTTCCTTGTTCTCAAAGGCGCTTTCCAGTTTTCCCGGATCACAGTTTTTTAGCTGGCGTCTGAAGGTTTGCACATAATGGTGTTCTGTGGCTGGGAACAGCAGGCCCAGTGCGCTAAAGACGCCGCCGATGGGCGGTATTAGAATGCGCTTGATATCGAGGCCATCGCACAGGGAGGCCGCATGCACGGGGCCGTTCCCACCAAAGGCAATCAGGGCGAAGTCCCGTGGGTCCCGGCCTCTATCCGAAGACACGGCGCGTAGCGCCCTGGCCATGGTGGCGTCGGCAACCGTGTGAGCACCATAAGCCACGGCCTCGATACTCATGTCCAGAGGGGCGGCCATTTTATCGCGCAGGGCAGCGGTGGCCCTGTCCTTGTTCAAGCTCAGGCCACCGCCGACCAGATGTTGGGGGTTCAAATAGCCCAGTAGGACATTGGCATCTGTCACCGTGGGTATGTCATTGCCCAGGCCATAGCAAACGGGGCCGGGATCGGCTCCCGCGCTTTCTGGACCCACTGAAATGCCGCCCACGTCATCGAGAGCCAGAAGGCTGCCGCCGCCCGCGCCGATCTCGGCGATATCGATGGCCGGGACGCGCACATGGTAGCCGCCGCCTTTCAATAGCCGGCCCGCCAGATTGATGCCGGCACCCACGTCCAGCTCGCCGACCCTGTTATAGGTACCGTTCTCAATTATCGCCGCCTTGGCCGTGGTGCCGCCCATGTCGAAGGTCAGGGCATTGTCGTGGCCCAGTTGCTTGATGATCTCGGCCGCGCCGACGACGCCGGCGGCGGGCCCGGACTCAATAATATGAATGGGCAGAGCGCTGGCCGCCGCCACACCCATGGCGCCTCCGTTCGATTGCATGACCATGATCGGGGCCGTGATCTCCAAGCTTCGCAAGCGATTGGACAGGGCCTCGAGATAGCCTTGGACCACGGGCAGGATATAGGCGTTCACCACGGTGGTGGAGGTGCGTTCGTACTCCCTGATTTCCGGTAGAACCTGCCAAGACAGGCAGACAGGAATATCCTTATCCCGCGCCCTGATCAGTTCGAGGATGCGGTCCTCGTGAGCGCCATTGGCATAGCTGTTGAGGAGGCAGACGGCAATCGCCTCGATACTGCCGTCAGCCAACAGCTTGTCGATCGCCGTGGCGGCCTGCGCTTCATCCAGCGGCTTGGCAGCCTTGCCGCGATGATCCATGCGTTCGGTTACTTCATAACGGTTGGCGCGGGCGACCAGGGCCTCCGGTTTGCGCCAGGCCAGATCGTACAGCACTGGCATGCGCAGACGGCGGATCTCCAGCACATCGGCGAAACCTTCCGTGGTGATCAACGCGGTTTTCACACCCCGATGTTGCAGGATGGCGTTGGTGGCTATGGTGGTGCCGTGCAATACCTCGCCCACGTCAGTGCCGGAAATACCATGCTGTTGCATGAGCCGTCCGACCCCTTCGGCAATCGCCAGGCTGTAGTCTTGAGGGGTAGAGGACAATTTGGCGGTCAATGTAGTGCCGTCCCCAGCTAGAAAAACCACGTCCGTGAAAGTTCCGCCGATGTCGATGCCAATCCGATACTTCATGCCTGCTCCCGGCCAAAACATGCCAAAATACTGGCGTTATTCTAGAGCTTTTGATCGACGGCGCGCGATGAAATTGCCATCATCTGGCTAGATAATGACGATGGAGTAAGCAGAGATGGCTGAAATTGATCCCTTTACCCTGGAGGTCATCAAGAACCGACTGGCATCCATCGCCGATGACATGGCCCTGACCGTGGCGCGCACCGCGCGTTCCTTCATCGTCAAGGAGGCGCTGGATTATTCTACGGCGTTGTTTGGAGCGAATAGCGAGTTTATTGCGCAGGGCACCTGCCTGCCGCTGCATCTGGGTAGCATGCCCTCCGCCCTCAATGCTGTGTTGAAGCAGTTTGGCGATGACATAGCGCCGGGCGATATCTTTGCCTTGAACGATCCTTACGACGGCGGCACGCACCTGCCTGATATCATCGCCGTGCTGCCGGTGTTCGTGGATGGGGCCTTGGTTGGTTATTCCGCGTGCATTGCGCATCAGATTGATATGGGAGGGCGTGTGCCCGGCTCCATGGCGTGCGACTCCACGGAAATTTATCAGGAAGGTTTACGCCTGCCACCCTTGCGCCTCTATCGGGCTGGCGTACCGGAAGAAACCGTGTTTCGCATTATTGAACGCAATGTCCGCATGCCTGAAACCGTGCTGGGAGATATCAACAGCCAGATCGCCGCCTGCCGCATTGGCGAGCGAGGCCTGACTGAACTGGTGGATCGTTATGGCAGGGAAGGTTTCGAAAACTATCGAGAGGCCTTGCTGGACTATACCGAGCGCCGCACCCGGGCCGAAATAGCTAAACTGCCTGATGGTGACTACAGCTTCTCCGACTTTATCGATGGCGATGGCTTCGATTCCGGCGTCATCACCATCCAGGTCAAGATCACCGTTGCCGACGAGGACATGACGATAGATTTTGCGGGCACATCCCCCCAAGTGAGGGGCGCGATCAATTCGGTGTATAGTTTCACCGCCTCCGCCGCCTGGGCCTGCATCCGCTCCGTCTTCGATCTCAACATTCCCAACAACGCCGGCTATTTCCGGCCGATTAGGATCCTCACACCAGAACGCTCCATCGTGAATCCCTCGGCCCCCGCGCCGGTGGCGGCCCGGGGCTTGACCGCCGACAGGGTAGCCGACGCTGTATTCGGTGCCCTGGCACAATTGGCCCCGCACCGCGTGCCGGCCTGCGGCCCTCACGCACCCGATACCACCGTAAGCTTTGGCGGCTATTATGCGGACGGCAAACCGTTCGTTTATTTGGAAGGCTTGGTCGGTTCCTGGGGCGGCGGCCCGGACCGAGATGGCATGGATGCCTCGACCGGCACCATCGTTAATTATTCCAACACTCCGGCCGAGATGCTGGAGGTGGACCAACCCCTGATGATTGAACGCTATGGCCTGGTGCCTGACTCGGGGGGGGCGGGTAAATACCGTGGCGGCCTGGCCGTGGTCCGGCATATCCGCTTTCTTTCCGACGAGGCCGTGCTGCAGGTGCGTACCGATCGTCATCAAAACGCGCCCTATGGTCTGGAGGGTGGCGAGAAGGGCGCCCATGCAGGTCTGCGCCTGATCCGCGCGGACGGCAGCCACGAGGATTTTTTCGGGCCATTTTTGGTCAACGTGCAAAAGGGTGACATGCTACAGGTCAATCTGCCGTCAGGTGGCGGTTTCGGTGACCCGTTGGAGCGTGACCCGGCCCATGTTCTGCGCGACGTGGCGGAGGGCAAAGTCAGTGTCAAGCATGCGGCGGCGGCCTATGGTGTTGTCATCGACGATCAGGTATCTGGCGTTAGACAGGCGGAAACCGAGGCACTGAGGGCTAGTCGCCGCTGAAGCCATAGTCGCGTGCAGCGCCTTCGGGCGTGATGAAACCCTCCGCCAAATCCGTTTCGATGGCCGTGCGGGACCGTGCGGCGGGATCGCCGTAACCGGCGCCACCCGCTTCGATCATGGTGATGCGGTCGCCGGGTTCCAACTGATAATGGCCTTTTGGGTCTACGGTCACATCGTTGATCCGGTGCTCCCGTGCCTTGCCATTGCTGCCGCCCATTAAGCCCAAGGGCGGGAAATCCGTGCGGTTGGCCATGCAAAAGACGGTCATGACATGGCCGCTGTCGTTGCGAATGACGACTTCTTGTCCCAGGCCGCCACGGGATGTGCCCGCGCCACCCGTATCCGGTAGCAGCATCTTGCGCTCCACCGTGGTCGAGGTAAGGGTCTCCCATACCTCGATGGGCACAACTGCCATGTTCGAGGGCCCCGGGGTGGTTTCCGCGCCGTCCAGGCCGGCTAGGGCGCCAAAGCCTCCCGAGGCGAAATAGATAGTTGAAACATCGTGGCCGTCCCGGTGCCGGCCTTGAAAGGTCATCAGATCCATCATGCCGCAATCGGCCTGGATTTGCTCGGGTACCACCTCGGCCAGGGCGCCAAAAACCAAGGGAGAAACAAAATGTCCGATCATGTGCCGTGCCCCCGTGGGTGAGGGCGGCTGCGCATCGACGAGGCAGCCGGTAGGAGCGGTAACGGTGATGGGCACGACGCTGCCGCCGTTGTTGGGTAATTCCGGCACGGTCAGGCATTTCATGGAATACAACACCATGGCGCGGGTGTAGCAGAACGGCACGTTGATACCCTGGCGCACGCAAGGGTCGGTGCCGGAGAAGTCGACCGTCATGGCGTCGCCGGCGATTTCGATGCGGCAGGCCAGAGCCAGGGCGCCGTCCACGCCCTCGATCTGGATTTCGTTCGGATAGCTGCCGTCCGGCATCGCCTCTATCCGGGCTCGGGTCGCGGCCTCCGAGCGGCCGCGAATTTCGCCTGACAGGGCGGCAAAATTAGCCAGCCCATATTCTGCCAGAAAGCCGGTCAGCATGGCCTCGCCCGCCTTGGTGGCCGTGACGTTGGCCATCAGATCGCCATTCACCTGATCCGGCGCCCGGACGTTGGTGCGCATTAGCTCGACGATGAAATCATTTTGCACCCCGGCTGCGAACAATTTGCAGACCGGCAGGCGGAGGCCTTCATGATAAATTTCCCGTGCTGCCGCGCCAAAGCCCAGGCCGCCGATATCGGGCAGATGGGTGATGGAGATGACATAGGCGACAATGCGGCCGCCGTGGAAAATCGGCCGCATGACGTTGATGTCGAACATATGGCCGGTGCCTAGCCAGGGATCGTTGGTGATCACCACATCGCCGGGCCGCAGGGTATCAGCCGGGTAACGCGCCAGCATATGCTGCAGGGTGGCGGGCGCGGTGCCCATGAAAACCGGTACGCTATAGGTGCCTTGGGCCATCAACTCGCCGTCCGCATCCAACAGGGCCACGGTCAGGTCGTAGCTTTCACTGACGATGGTGGAGAACGAGGTCCGCACCAAGGTGGTGACGATTTCGTCGGAAATGGCGACCAGACGGTCCCACATAATGCCGACGCTGACTGCATCCAGGCTCATGACAACCTCACTAACTCGGCAATTAGATTGCCATGTTCATCCACTTGCACTCTATCGCCGGGGCCGATGATCGCGGTGGATTCCCGCTCTTCGATCAAGGCCGGGCCGTCGATGATGGCGCCGATGCCCAGGTCCTGGCGGTCATAGACCGGTGTCTCAATATAGTCCTCGCCGAAATAGGCCAGCCGGGCAGCCTTAGGCGCGGCCTTGCTCTGAGCCTTGGGTGGCGCGCTGGCGAGTGCTGGGGGTGGCGCTGAGACTTCGACTTTCCAGGTCGTGATAACCAACGGCGCGTCTAGCAGCGCGGCGCCATGTACCGCCGTATAATGTCCGCGAAAAATCCTGGCCAGGGCCTCGATCTTAGCGTCTTGCGGCAGGGTCACCTCGATCTCGTGGCCCTGGCCATGATAACGCATATCCAGGCGGCGGCTTATGTTCAGGCCGCCGGTCTCGACCTTGGCCTGTACCAGAGGCGCCATGGCATCGGATTCCAGAGCGGCCAGGGTGGCGGCGAAATCAGCCGCCGTCAGATCATCGACAAAGACCTGCCGGGTCCGCGCTACTTCGAATGTCAGGGGGCTGGCCAGCAGTCCCAGGGCCGACATGACGCCGGCGGCGACGGGAAAGATCACCCGTGGAATACCCAGCTTGCGCGCCACGCCCATGGCATGCACCGGGCCGGAGCCGCCAAAGGCGATCATGGAGCTGCCCCGGTAATCAAAGCCCCGTTCGGAGGCGTGAATACGAAAGGCCCTGGCCACATCCTCGTCAACAATTTCGTGAATGCCCCAGGCAGCCCGCGCCAGTGACAGTTTCAGCGGCGCGGCGATATTGTCGCGAATGACCTGTTCGGATGCCTCCCTGTCCAGGCTCATCTCGCCGCCGAGAAAGAACTTCGGATCCAGATAACCCAGGACCAGATTGGCGTCGGTCAAGGTGGCGGCGGTTCCGCCCTGGCCATAGCAGGCCGGACCCGGATCGGCGCCGGCGCTGGTCGGTCCGACCTGAATGGTGCCGCGTACATCAACCCCGGCGATGGAGCCGCCGCCCGCCCCAATCTCGATCATATCGATCACCGGGCTCTTCACGGGCAGGCCGCTACCGGCCTTGAAGTCATGTATACGGGCGACTTCCTGATGGTAGACCTTGATCGCGGCGCCTCCCCGGATCAAGGCACCCTTGGCGGTGGTACCGCCCATATCGAAGGATAAAAGCTCGGTTTGCTTTAGGGCACGGCCATGAAAGGCTGACATCTGGGCCCCGGCGGCGGGTCCAGACTCAATCACCCGGGTGGGAAAACGCCGCGCTGTTTCCGGCGTCAGGGTGCCGCCGCTGGATGACATGACGAACAGCCGTCCGCCAAAGCCAAGCTCCTTCAGGCCTGTCTCCAGGCGCCGCAGATACCGATCGAACATGGGCTGGGTAAAGGCATTGATGGTGGTGGTGGTGAACCGTTCAAACTCCCGCCATTCCGGACAAACTTCCGATGAGAGGGAAACCGCCAGATCAGGATAGGCCGCCGCTGCCATTTCACCCAAGGTTTGTTCATGCGTGGGGTTGGCGTAGCCATGCAGAAAACAGATCGCCAGGGCCTCGATATTCTCCTCCTGCACCAGACGGTCCAGGTCGGCACGTGCGCCGGCGAAATCCAGCGGCACCTCGACCGTGCCGTCATAGTGGCAGCGTTCGTCGACCTCCGCCCGGCGCCGCCTTGGCACCAGGGGGGCGGGAAATACCAGGCGCAGGTCAAACACGTCGTAGCGTTTCTCCTGACGCATATCGAGGATATCGCCGAAGCCCCGCGTGGTCATAAGGCCCGTGCGCGCGCCCTTGCGTTCGATGACCGCGTTGGTGACCAGGGTCGTGCCATGGACGATTTCCGCGACCGCGCCCAGATCCAGGCCCTGACTGGACAGCAAGCAGGCGGTGCCTTCCAACACCGCGCGTGCGGGATCATCTGGTGTGGTCAGCTGCTTGTGAATGGCAAAGGTGCCGGCATCTTCATCCGCCCCCGTATCACTAATTAGGGCAAAGTCAGTGAAGGTGCCGCCGACGTCGATGCCCAGGCGATACGCCATGTTGAATTACTCCCGTTACTCCCGCCCATCTCAGCATTCTGGAACCGGCCATGATTGCAATATATGCTGCTGCCATGACCGAACCCAACGATCCCCAGCCAGCAGCACCGGCGCGGCCCGTGACCGCTGTCAGCCGTGCCGCTACGATATTACGTTACCTGGGCCGTAGCCAGGAACCTTTGGGGGTCAGCCGCATAGCCCGCGATCTGGAGTTGATCCCTTCGACCGCACTGAACATCCTGCGCACCCTGGTGCATGAAGACCTTGTGGTGTTCGAGCCCAACACGAAACGCTACAGCCTGGGCATCGGCATTTTGGGCATTGCACGGGATATGTTGGGCGGCAGCGATTTCGTACAGGCGATGCAGAGCCATTTGGAAAATATCGCCGCCACCTTTGATGTCGCCGCCATTGCGGTGGAACTGGATAGTCATGAACATATGGTGGTGGTCGCCTTGGCCCGCCCGCGTCTTAACTTAAGCATTCATGTCAATATCGGAAGTCAGTTCCCGGCCTTGATCTCGGCTACTGGGCGCTGCGTCGCGGCCCAGCGGGGCTGGGACCGGCAACGGTTGGCGCGCAGTTTTGAGGCGCTGCGCTGGCAGAACCCGCCGGCGTTCGAGACCTGGCTGGATGAGATTGAAGCAGCGCGCCGCGACGGCTATGCCATTGATGACGGCAACTATATTCGCGGCATTGTCATTATCGCGGCGCCTATTTCCCAATCGGCCGGCGCGCCCAGCCGGGCCGTCGTCGCGGTCGGCCTGGCGGCGCAGTTGGACGATGGACAACGCCAGGCGCTGGCGCGGAGATTACGCGCCGTGGTTGATGGACTGGCGGACTAAATTCGGCGCAAGGCTTGCAGCAGCCTCGGCGGTGTGATCGGTGTTTCGGCGATGCTGGTATTAAAGGGCATGATGGCATCATTGACCGCGTTCAGAATGGCGCCCACCGCGCCCGCTGTACCGGCTTCTCCTGCACCCTTCGCACCCAGTTCCGATGTCTTGGCTGGGGTTTCGATATGCGCGACTTCGATGTCGGGCATTTCACCGGCCATGGGGACCAGATAGTCGGCGAAGCTGCCGGTCAGGAGATGACCGTCCTCGTCATAGCACAATTCTTCGTACAACGCGGCGCCGATACCTTGGATGACGCCACCGCGTACCTGCTCCTGGACCAGCAGCGGGTTCAGAATGCGGCCGCAATCATGCACCACCACATGGCGCAAGGGCGTGACCAGGCCGCTGTCCACATCAACCTCGACAATGGCGGTCTGCAGGCCGTTGCCGGCCAGAAACATGCGGCCCCGGCTGGCATAACGTTCGGTCACGGTCAGGTCGGCGCTGACGCCGTCTGGAATGCTGTAGGGCTGAAAGTGACCGATCCGGGCGATTTCCGGAACAGCCATATGTGCCGCACCAGAGGCGCCATCGATGACCACGCCCTGGTCTATGTTCAGGTCACCGGGGTCTTTCTGCAGCTGGGAGGCGGCGATGTTGAGAATGTTCTGTTTTAGCGTCGCCGCCGCCCGCAAGGCCGCTTCGCCGCCCAGGGCGGCGCCCCGGGAGCCCCAGGATCCACCGCCCATCGGACACAGCGCGCTGTCGCCGCTGATGATTTCGATATCCGCCAAGGCCACCCCTAATTCATCCGCGACGACTTGCTGGATACCCGTATCGATGCCTTGGCCCTGATCCGTGGTGCCGGTGTAGCAGCGCACGGTGCCTGAGGCTTCCAGGCGCAGCAAGCAGGTTTCCTGGGCCGAGATATGCTGGCCACCTTCGCCATAATATTCCGGTCCGATGGCGGTCAATTCGACGAATGTCGCCACGCCGATACCGCGATAGATGCCCTGGGCGCGCAGTTCCGCCTGCTCCCGGCGGAATTCCGTCATGTCCACAATCTCCAGAGCCTTGTCGAGACAGCCGTTGAAGGACAGTTGTTCGAACTCCACGCCACCCGCCGAGGTTCTGGGAAAATCGTCGCCGTTCAGATAGTTTTTTCGGCGGACTTCGATCGGGTCCAAACCCAGGGTCTCGGCACCCAAATCGACCAGGCGTTCGGCTACGGCGCAGGCGATGGGATGCCCGACAGAACGAATATGGCCCAGGATGCTCTTGTTCAAAAAGGCCATGCGTACATCGGCCCGGTAGTGCTGGTGGCGATAGGGTGCGCCGGTTAGGCGGCTGATTTGGTTACCCTCTGCGATGGAGGAGCGTGGATACTGGCCATAGGCGCCGGCGTTGAACAGATCATCCAGCTGAATGCCCAGAATTTCACCGGTGGCGGAAAATGCCATGCGCGCGGTTATTTCATGGTCCCGGCAATGCACATCGGCGAGAAAAGATTCCAGCCGGTCGGCGATATATTTGACCGGCCGCTCCAACAAGCGCGCGGCGGCGCAGGCCACCAATTCGTCCGCCATCAGGTGATGCTTCAGGCCAAAGGCGCCGCCCACATCGGGGCAGATGACCCGTACTTTATGCTCCGGCAGAGCAAGCAGGCGGGCGTATAAATCCTGCTGCTGGTGCGGTGTTTGGTGCGATTGATGCACGGTCAAGCGGCTCTCCGACGGTTCGAATTCGGCAATGATGCCTCTCGGTTCCAAACTGACGCCGCTGTGGCGGTGAAAGCGGAAGGTTTCCTGCTCCACATGATCAGCTTCGTTGAAAGCCGTTTCCACATCCCCCGCCGTGACCTGGGTCTGGAAAGCCAGGTTGTTGTCCATATCGTCATGCAGGATAGGTGCATCCGGGGCCAGGGCCTGGTTCGCGTCGGTCACCGCCGGCAGTTCGTTCCATGCCACGGAGACGAGCTCGGCCCCATCTTCGGCCTCGGCCCGGCTATTGCCCAGGACGGCGGCAACCGCCTCGCCCTGCCAGCGGACCACGTCGCGGGCCAGGGCGAATTGCTTCGGCGCTGCCATTGCCGGGAACAGTTTATGTTCCGCCCGCCAGGATGATACGGCATCTTCCAAGTCTTCCGCCGTGAAGATGGCGACGACGCCGGGCAGAGCCAGGGCGTCGGCAATATCGATGGTGCCGACGTTGGCATGAGCATAGGGGCTGCGCACCAGGGCCAGATGCAGCATGCGCGGCAAGGCAATGTCATCGACATAATTACCTCGGCCCAGCAACAGCCGCCTGGCCCGATCTCTGGGGACACTCGCGCCAATGCTCATGAGGCGGCACCACCCTGACGCTTGGCCGCGACCGCGGCAACCGCATCGACGATGGCTTGATAGCCGGTGCAGCGGCAGAAGTTGCCGGAAAGATAATCGCGGATTTCCTGGCGGCTGGGCGTAGGATTGGCCTGCAATAATTCTTCCGCGCTCAACATCATGCCCGGTGTGCAAAAGCCGCATTGCAGGGCGTTCAGCTCATGGAAGCTCTGGCGCAAATCGCCTAATAGATCGCCGCTGCCTTCGATGGTTCGTACGTCGCAGCCATCCGCCTGCACGGCGAGAACCAGGCAGCCGCGTACGGTTTCATCATCCAACACGACCGTGCAGGCCCCGCAGGCGCCCTGTTCGCAACCGACGTGAGAGCCCGTAAAGCCTAGATCGTGGCGCAGAAAATCCACCAGGTTTTGCCGGACGGGTACTTCACGCGATACCGCTTCGCCATTCACTGTCAGGGCCAAACGTCGTGTCCTTGTTGTCATTGAATCAACTCCATCAATACGCGCTGCAACAGGACCTGCACCAAGTGCCGGCGATAGGCTGGCGGATAGGTCGGATCCTCGGGCGGATCAACCTCTGTGCCGATCAGGTCCACCGCTTCTTTCGCGCGGGCTTCGTTAAGCGGGCTGTCTTTTAGAAACGCCATGGTCCGCCGCGCAAGCATGGGCCGGTCAGCGACACCAAGCAGCGCAATGCGCGGGCCGCTGTCGGCAGCCGTGACGAAAGCCAAGCCGGCCATGGCGAAATCCCCCTGGCGCCGGGCGACCTCCTTGAAGATGCCGACACTGTCCGGGGCGGGTTTGGGCAGTCGGATTGCCGTCAATACCTCGTCCGACTCCAGCGCCGTTTCGTAGACGCCTTGAAAAAAGTCCCCCACCCCGACCCAACGTTGGCCCCGCGCTGAGACAAGCGAGAAGGTAGCATCCAGGGCCAGGCAACAGGCGGCCAGTTCCGCCGCCGGATCGGCCATGGCCAGACTGCCGCCGATAGTACCGCGATGGCGCACCGCGGGATGGGCGATATGGCCAATGGCTTGCGGCAATAGGGGTAGCGTCTGGGCGATCAACGGGCTGGCGGCCAGATCGCAATGGCGCACCAGACCGCCAATTTCTACATGATCGGCCCCCCCGGTGATCTGTTTCAATTCCTCTAGACGGCCGATGTCGACCAGCAATTCCGGCGCGGCCATGCGGAAATTTAGCAGCGCCAACAGGCTCTGCCCGCCGGCGATAATGGTGGCATCATCACCATGTTGGGCCAGCAGCTCCAAGGCCTCCGTTAGGCTTTCGGGCCGCCGATACTCAAAATTAGGTGCTTTCATGTCTGTGGATCTAACCCCATGCCTCTGCCGCCGTCGCGACAATCAGGCGAAGTTTGGCGATCTCGCCGGCCTTGGTGATCTTGTTGCCGTGATGGGTAGAGGAGAAACCTCATTGCGGGCTGAGGCATAAGCGTTCCAGGTCTATGTATTGCGCCGCCTTGGTCCGTGCCTCGTGCAGATCGGCGGGGCGCAGCAGGCTACCCACATGATCGGCACGGAATGGTGCTTTTAGACGTGGTGCCATGGTTCTACCCCTTCGGTTGATCCGCCAATTAGTCCGCGTCTATAACCGCCTGTACATCCCCCGGATCAACGGTGAAGTCGAGGCCGGCACGCTCTTGCTGCAACAACATGGAAACGCGGGAATCCCGGTCTTCCCAACCCCGGGCCAGCGCCTCGGTCATTTCCGCCACGGTCTGGTCAATCAGGCGCATGGGCACGCCAACATCGCGGCCCATCTGGGCCGCCAGCGAGACATCCTTGTGGGCCAGGCGCAGGGCGAAATCTGGCGGATCGTACTGGTTGATCAGATAGTGATCGCCAAGACTGTCAAACGTCCGTTGCCGGCCCCGCGCGCCTTGGCGGACCGCTTCGAACAATGCCAATGGCTCAACGCCCGCTTTGACGCCGACCGAGAAAACCTCGGCCAGGGCCGTCTGGATGGCGTAACCGGCGGCATTGTGGACCAGCTTGGCCACAGCGCCAGCGCCGATCGGGCCGATATAGCGGACCTGATCGCCCAGGGCATCCAGGACGTTGCGGTTGGCTTCGAAAACATCCTTTTCGCCACCAACCCAGATCGCCAGCTTGCCCGAGCTAGCGCCCTTGGGTCCGCCGCTGACGGGTGCGTCGAGGTGGTGCAGACCCTTGGCAGCAAGGGCCGCGCCAATATGCCGGACCGAGGCGGGCGAATTCGTGGAGAGATCGAAGAATACCGTGCCCGGGCGCATGCCGGCTATCAGGCCGTCAGTCTCATCCAGCGCCACCGCCTCGATCTCGGCCGGGCCGGGCAGGGACGTCAGGATCACGTCCGAGGCCGCCGCCAGTTTCCGTGGCGTGTCGGCCCATGCGGCACCCGCCGCCAAATGCGTCTCGGCGACCTGGCGGTGCAGGTCATTTACCGTAACCTCGAAGCCGGCCTTAATCAGGTTGCTGGCGAACGAGGCACCCATGGTGCCCAGGCCAATAAATCCTATCTTTGTCATCTCTCCATATTCCTTACTTTTGACCTTCGAAAATTTCCAGTGCGACGCGCCCCGCATTCACGGCGCAGGGCCAACCGGAATAGAAAGCCAGATGGGTGATCAAGCCGAACATTTCCTCCTTGGTGACGCCGTTGTCGATGGCTCGGGCCATGTGGCCGCGCAATTCGTCCGTGCGGTAAAGCGCGATCAGCGCGGCGCAGGTGGCCAGGCTACGGTCACGTTTCGACAGCTCCGGCTGTTCCCAGACATCGCCGAACAGCACTTCGTCGCGCAGTTTGCCCAATTGTGGGATCAGTTCATAAACCGTTTTCTTATCTGCCATTGCCCGCTCTCCTAACCGTGCTACGTTTCCACTAAACCATGGCATTCAATGGCGGCAAAAAAAAGAGGTTGGTTTCAGCATGGCGCATATTTTGGTGACGGGAGCCTCCGGTTTTGTGGGCGCGGCGGTGGTCGGGGCCTTGGCGGAACGGGGCGACCGTGTGACCGCGTTCGACATGGGGCTGTCGCCGGCCCTGCGCAAGATCATCGAACAATATGACAATGTACGCCCGGCGCTGGGCGAGATCACCGCATGCCCGACGGTAATGGCCCTGTTTCATGACGATGCGCCCGATTGCATCTTTCATGCCGCCGCCATCGTCGGCGTGATCGCCTCTGTCCGGACACCAATGCGTACGTTCGAGGTCAATATCGGCGGCACCATCAATTTACTCGAGGCCATGCGCCTGTACGGTACCCGGCGCATGGTGCATATGAGCTCGGAAGAAACATATGGCGCATTCCAAACGGCGGTGATCGACGAAGATCATCCGCAAAACCCCTTACATCCCTACGGCATCTCCAAGCTATCGGTGGAGCATCTGGGCCGTGGCTACAAGGAGCAGTATGGCCTGGAAGTTATCCATCTGCGCGCCATTTGGGTCTATGGCCCAGACCTGCCCCGTGAACGGGTGCCCAATTCGTTCATCAATGCGGCCATGGCCGGGCGGCCGTTTCACCAACCTTTCGGCGCTGATTTTGTTTGCGACCATACCTATATCGACGACATGGTGGATCTGGCCCTGCTGGCTATCGACAAGGATGAACACCCATGTGATGCCTACAATGTCGGCACGGGCAGGGGCGTCAGTCTGCGCGAGATCGCCGATATAGCGACCGAGCTGGTACCCGGCGCCCAGCTAAGCGTTGGCAACGAGCTCTACCGTCATGGCGACGCGAACTTAAATGTGGCCTGTGTGCAAAAAGGCGCCCTGGATATCAGCCGGGCCCGTGAAGTCCTAGGCTATGATCCCAAGTTCGACATCCGCAAGGGCCTGGCCGCGTTTTTGCCTTAGCCCTTGGGCGCTACATCCAGTCTTGCCACGATGCCTTCAAGCTCGGGGCGGGGTGCGGGGTAACGTTGCAGAACATCCGGGTCATGGCCAGGAACGATATGGGCATTGTCGGGCGCCAAGGCGCGCAGCTTGCGGTGGCTTTCCAGCATCTCGAATAGGTTTTCGTGGGTTTGAAATGGCGTTTCCTGTTCGAAACTTTCGTAATAATGCGCCGTGTCCGAGGCCAGCACCACCGGGCCCCGGGCGGTATCAACGCGGACGGCCTGCAAACCACGGGTATGGCCAGGCAGGTGATGCACAGTGATGCCCGGCGCGATTTCTTCGTCGCCCGCATGGAAGACAACCCGGTCGCCATAGGTCAGACGCACCATTTCTAGCACGTCATCCAGTTTGAATGAGTGACGCAGCGCCGGGTGGGTCATGGCCCGGCCGGTGACAAACGACATCTCTTCGTCCTGAATATGAAAGCGCGCCTTGGGGAACAGCTCCAGATTGCCCGCATGGTCATAATGCATGTGGGTAATGATCACATCCTCAATCGTGTTGGCGTCAATATCCAGCAGCGCCAGACCTTCAACTGGCGAGCGGAGGAAGCTGCGGCCCCGGCCCTCGCCTTCCTCCTTGTCGTAGCCCACATCGATGACGATGGTATGCCGGTCATTGCGTATGACCCAGATGAAATAGTCCATGGCGATGGGTGCGTCGTGAGGATCGCCCTGCACGAACATGCTGCCGCGCTGCCCCATGCGGTCGCCGTATTTAATGGCGTATATTTCATAAGGTGCGTCTGACATGTCTATTCCCCTCCTGGCAAATCTAGATTTAGTGTAACATCGAAGTCCAGTTGGGGAGAGCTCATGCGATTTATTATTTATGGTGCCGGCGGTGTCGGCGGCGTTATCGGGGCGCAGTTGTTTCAAGGCAAGGTGGACGTGACGTTGATTGCCAGGGGCGATCATCTCGCCGCGATCCAGGATCGGGGCCTGCTCTACAAGACACCGGATCAGTCTATGCACTTGCCGATCCCGGCGGTTAGTCATCCCCGTGAGATCAAATTCCATGGCGATGAAGTGGTTATTCTGACCATGAAGACCCAGCATACGGAAGCGGCGCTGGAAGATCTGCGATTGGCGGCGGGTGACGAGATCCCGCTGTTTTGCTGCCAGAATGGCGTCGCCAACGAACGCATGGCCCTGCGCCGGTTTCAAAATGTTCATGCCATGATGGTTTATCTGCCGGCTATTTTGTTGGATCCGGGCTCGGTGCTGGCCCATGCCGCCCGCAAATCCGGCGTGCTGGATGCCAGCATCTATCCGACGGGCAGCAATGATCTGGTGGACGAGGTTACCGGCACTCTGGATGGCGTCAATTTTTCGGCCCGGCCCAATCCCACGGTGATGCGTTTCAAATACGGCAAATTGATCATGAACCTGGGCAATGCCTTGGCCGCCGTCTCACCGCCCGGCGACGAGGCCGATGCGATCCGGACCCAGATGCGGGCCGAGGCGGAAGCCTGCATACATGCCGCCGGCATTGATTGCGCCAGCCAGGCGGAGGAAAAGGCGCGCCGGGGCGATTTGATGAAATCAGCCTCTGTGGAGGGCGAGACACGGGGCGGTGGTTCCTCGTGGCAAAGCCTGATGCGCGGCACCGGCAATATCGAGGCGGATTACCTGAACGGCGAAATAGCCCTGCTGGGCCGCCTGCATAGTGTGGCGACGCCGGCCAATATCACCCTGCAACGCCTGGCCAATGAACTGGCCGCTAGCAAGGGCGAGCCGAAAAGCATCCCGCTGGCGGAGGTGCGCCGCCAGATTGATCTGGTTAGCTGCTAACCTAGCCCAAACTTAGGCGCGCGCTTTTCCAAAAAGGCGCGCATGCCTTCTTTTGAGTCGTCCGAGAGAATCAATTTCAACTGGTTCTTATGCTCAAAGGCCAGGACATCGGCCAGGGAGGCGTTGGCGGCGGCGTAGACGCCCCGTTTGATCGTGGCCAGAGCTTGCGGTGGGCCGTCGGCCAATGCCTTGGCGAAGGCCCGGACGTCGTCGCGAAATGTCTCCATGGGGTAAAGTTGGTTAAGCAGACCCAGACGATAGGCTTCCTCCGCTCTGACACGGTCGCCGGTCATCATCAGTTCCATGGCCTTGGCACCGCCGACCAGTGCGGTGAGGGAGCCGAAGCCGCCCCAATCGGGGATCAGGCCAATTTTGACGAAGCTTTCCGAAAACAGCGTCTTCTCGCAGCCCAGGCGCATATCACAGGCCAGGGCCATGTTCATGCCGCCCCCCGCCGCCGCGCCATTTACAGCAGCAATGACTGGCTTGGGTATGCTGTGCAGCAAATTGACCACCGCCTCTACCGTGACCAAAGTGCCCCCCATCTCGGATATGTCGCCCAGGTCCTGCTTCGCCGCCATGGCCTCGATATCGCCACCGGCGCAAAATGCCTTGCCCGCGCCGGTGATGACGATGCAACGCACGTCAGGGTGGGCGGCACAGTCCTGCAAATGCCGCAACAGAACGTCGCGCATATCGCCGGCCAGGGCATTCATAACCTCCGGCCGGTTCAAGGTGATGGTGGCAATATGGTCGGAGACGTCGAACAAAACTTGCGGGTCGCTCATTTGATATACCTTTGGCTTGCGGGATGATGGTCCGGGGATCATCATGGCCGGATAGGGTTTTGCAAAGGATAGCGTGAAGATGACGATTGGAAAATGGGGCGTTTGGTTCGCACCCAACAGGATGCCCATGGCGGACGTGGGACGCCTGGCGGATGAGGTCGAGGGGCATGGCTATGACATTCTCTGGTATCCCGAATCGCTGGCATATGAAGCCATGGCTTTGGGTGGTTATTACCTGGTCCGGACCACGAAACTGAACGTGGCCAGCGGTATCGCCAATATCTATGCCCGCGACGCCGCCGCCGCCATGCAGGGACATAACACTTTGAATGCGCTTTATGATGGGCGCTTTATCCTTGGGTTAGGCGTTTCGCATATACCCATGGTCGAAGGAGTGCGGGGTCACAACTATGGCAAGCCGCTCTCCACCATGCGCGCCTATCTCGATGCCATGTACGCCACTCCGGTGCAGGTGGTGGCACCCGAACGCCGGGTCATCCTCGCCGCTCTGGGGCCAAGGATGCTGGCCCTGTCGGCAGAACATGCGGACGGCGCCCTGCCCTATAACGTGACGCCGGAACATACGGCCCGGGCGCGCGAGATCGTTGGTCCTGGCAAGGCAATTTATGTGGAGCAGAAAATCTGCCTAACGGAAGATCCAGGCATGGCGCGCGAGGTCGCGGCAAAGCAGTTGGCGATGTATCTGGTGCTGCCAAACTACCGCAACTGCTGGCTTAGCCTGGGCTTCACCGAGGAAGACCTATCAGGGCAAGGCAGCGGCCGCTTTCTCGATGCCATGGTTGCCTGGGGTTCTGAATCCGCCATCCGGGCCCGCTTGCAGGCTCATTTCGATGCTGGTGCCGATCATGTGGCGATCCAACCCTTCGATCCCGCCGGCGGCGCCTCGCCGGACTGGGACGCATTGGCCGTCTTTGCACCGGGTGCGTAAGCCTTTATAAATTCAGGGAAGAAAACCCAATCAGGAGTAAAAGCCATGACTGCCATACGAGTTGTTGCCATTATTACCGCCAAGCCTGGCCAACGTGACGCCGTTCTGCAAATCGCCCGCGCCAATATTCCCGTCGTGCTGGCTGAAGAGGGCTGCCTCGAATATGCCCCCACCATCGATGCCGAGGGCATGGGCGGGTTTCAGACCCAGTTTGGCCCGGATACCTTCGTCTTTATCGAAAAATGGGGCAGTGTCGATAATCTGAAGGCCCATGCCGCCTCCGAGCATATGAAAGCCTATGGCGCCAAGACCAAGGACATGATCGCTGAACGGGTTATCCACGTCCTCTCCGACGTTTGATGCTTGATCGGGATGTGAACAAGGTCGCGCCTGCTTTGGTGTGGTCTTGTCGTTTTCAACCGCTTTCAATAGGGAATTCCACCCATGCACTACGATGCCATCGAGAATAATCACGGCCTGGCGCACGACCCGTTCAAGGCATTGATCGCACCACGGCCCATCGGCTGGATCGGCTCCATCAGCAAGGAAGGTATCTACAATCTTGCGCCCTACAGTTTCTTCAACGCGATCAGTGACCGGCCGCACTATGTGATGTTCTCATCAAAAAACATCAAGGACAGCGTGTGCAATGTGCAGGAGACGGGGGAGTTCACCTGTTCCCTGTCCACATGGGATACTCGGGACGGTATGAATGTCAGCTCGGCCCCGGTACCAGCGGATGTTGATGAATTTCCCATCTCCAATCTGACTGCCGCGGCATCGAAATTCGTCAAGCCGCCACGGGTCAAGGAAAGCCCGGCGGCCTTCGAATGCCGTTATTGGAAGACTATTGAACTGCCCGATGTGGCGCCTGGCTCCGACCAAGGCCATTTCGTGGTCATTGGCCAGGTCGTCGGCATCTATATCGATGAAGCCTATGTCTCTGATGGTATTGTCGATACTGGTGCCATGCGGCCCCTGGCTCGTCTGGGCTACATGGATTATGCCGTGGTGACGCCGGAGACCATGCTGACGATCAACCGGCCCGAAATGACTGAGGCTGGTGAAATCGCCAACACCCAGGCGGACGCCTGGGATGGAACCTATAGATAGGGAGAGCGCCATGAGCATCCGTCTTGGATACCTTTTGCCGACACGCGAAGTCGTCATGCGCGGCCAGCCGGAGGCCGGGCCGCTGTTGGACCTGGCCGAACGGGCCGAAACCATTGGGTTTGATTCCGTATGGGTCGGCGACAGCCTGCTGGCCCGCCCCCGGCACGAACCGCTAACCTTGCTGGCCGGTATAGCAGGCCGCACCAAGAAAGTGGAGCTGGGCACCGCTGTCCTGCTGCCGACCCTACGCAATCCGGTGATCATGGCGCATCAGGTGGCTACGTTGGACCAGATTAGCCAGGGCCGGGTGATCCTGGGTGTTGGCATCGCCGCTGATGTGTCTGCCATCCGGGCGGAATTCGCCGCCGCTGGCGTCCCCTTCGAAAAGCGCGTCGGCCGCATGATGGAAGGCCTGCGCCTGTGCAAGGCGCTGTGGAGCGGCGCGCCGGTGGATTGGGATGGCCGCTGGCCTGTACAGCAAGGCGTCCTGGCACCCAGGCCGCATAGGCCCGGCGGCCCGCCGATTTGGGGCGGTGGTTCGGCGCCTGCGGCCCGGGTGCGGACGGGGCGCCATTTCGATGGTTGGTTCCCCACCGGCCCCGACGCGGCGGGTTGGGCCGAACAATGGGCTGGCGTCAAGGACAGTGCCAAGGAGGCCGGACGCAACCCAGATGATCTGGTTGGCGCCGTATATCTGACCCTCGCCATTAACGATGACGCGGCCAAGGCGCAACAGCAGGTCGATACCTTCATGGAGGAATATTACGGCGCTTCGGCGAAAGTGTTGGCCAAGCATCAGGCAACGTACGCCGGAGGGGAGGCGGGCTGTTCGGATTGGCTGCGGGGCTACGCCGATACCGGCGCCACGCACATGGTATTGCGTTTCGCCGGCGAGCACGAAAAGCACATGGACGTCATCGCCAAAATTCGCGCTTCATTGGGCTGGTAGCATGACATTCGCCGGCGTCGACATGGATTAGAGCTAGTATTCCGGTCGCTGCGGGAAACCCTTCTGAGACCATGGTGGATCTTTGCTCATTATGAAAACCACGATAGGTTTATCGATTAGTTCCAAATCAAGATAGTGTCATGAAAACTCTTAAATGCGATTTTTGTGACGCTACAGCGCCCGGCTAAACATTTGAAGATTGGATGAATGCATTGCGCCCCACTATGTTGCGGCACATGCGGATGTCATTAATGACTCCGCCCGAACCGCGGGAGACATGTAGAGATGGATGGCCGAGAACAAGGCAAGGCTCGATGCGGCCTAGCGCGTCTTTGGGATATTGACCGCGGTCGGACGCGGGCTTGACGTAGCGATGGCGAACCACTCTAACCCGTAATGCCTATTTGCCAAGGGGTAAACTCGTGCCGGCCAAGGTTGAGCTGTTCGCTTTTTGATTTACCGCCCGAGGCGATGTGCAGGAAGTATTCAAAAATGCGCCGGCCGATATCTTCCATACTCGCCGTGCCGTCCAGAATATCGCCGCAATTGATATCCATGTCCTCTTCCATGCGGCGGAACATCGCCGTGTTGGTGGCAAGCTTGATCGACGGTGTTGGCTTGGCGCCAAAGCATGATCCACGCCCGGTGGTGAAGGCGACTAGATTGGCGCCGCCGGCGATCTGGCCGGTGGCCGAAACGGGATCGAAACCTGGCGTGTCCATGAAAACAAAACCCTTGGCCGTTACCGGTTCGCCATAGCGGTAGACCTCCATCAGCGGGCCGGTGCCGCCTTTCATAGAGGAGCCAAGAGATTTCTCAAAAATATTCGCCAGGCCGCCGGTCTGGTTTCCAGGGCTGACCGTACCGTTAATCTGTACATCCCGCCCGACCGCGTAAACATCCTTCCACCAGCGGATATGATCTACCAGTTTCTGGCCAACCTCCAGCGTAGCCGCCCGCGCGGTCAGAGTATGTTCGACGCCATAAATCTCCGGCGTCTCTGACAGAATGCCCGTGCCGCCATGACGAACCAGAATATCTATCGCCGTGCCAAGGCCTGGATTGGCTGTGATCGATGAGAAACCGTCGGAGCCGCCACATTGCAGGCCAACGGTAATATGGCTGGCCGGCACGGTCTGGCGTTGCTGTTTGTTGGCCACGGGCAGCATCAGCTTGACCATGGCAATGCCGGCCTCGACCGCCTGACGGGTGCCGCCGGCCTCTTGCATCACCAGTGTTTGCAGCTTGTCGCTGGTCTCCAGATTTTGCGAGGTGAACAGGCCGCCGACTTGACAGCGTTCGCAACCAAGGCCAACGACCAGCGCGGAGGCAACATTGGGATGGCGGATATAGCCTGCCAAGGTGCGGTTCAGCAGATCCATGGGCTCACCGGTCAATTCCATGCCGCAGCCCGTGCTGTGGCTGAAGGCGGCAATGCCATCGACGTTGGGAAATTCGGCCAGCAGTTCCTCGGTGAAATGGTCTGCAATCGCATGCACTACCGTGGCCGAGCAATTCACTGTCGAGACGATGGCAATGAAGTTGCGGGTGCCGGCACGGCCATCTTCCCGCAAATAGCCCTCGAAGGTTGCCCGCTCGCTTTCGGGCAGCATCTCAACCGGTTTGTAGTCGCGGCAGAAAGCGTAGTCGCGGTCGAATTCCCGAAAAGCCATGTTATGGCTGTGCAGCATGGTTCCGGCGGGCAGCTCATCCTTGGCGAAACCGATGGTGACGTTGTACTTCAGGATCGGCTCGCCCTGGGCGATATCGCGGATGGCCACCTTATAGCCGGATGGAACCTTGTCGCGGGTGACGACATTGTGGCCAGCAACAGTCTCGCCGGCCGCTATATCGCTCAATGCCACGGCGACATTGTCAGCCGAATGAAGCCGGATCGTGGTTCCGGTGATGCGCTTTTCCGAAAGGTCCAACATTGTTTTGCCTACCCTTTGCTTATCGCTTGCCCTCGATATTCACCGAGATCAGATGCGGGCCCGATGCAGCGAAAGCGGCCTTGACCGCCCCGGCTAGTTGGCCTGGATCACTGACGACCGTGCCCGGCATGCCCATGCCCTTAGCCATCGTGACGAAATCGAGCGCCGGCGTGTCCAGGTTCATCTGCGGGTAGTCCTGGTTTGAATTGGCGTCGAAACGCTGCCGGTAGGTATCCAGGTTATGTTTCAGGATGCGGTATTCCCGATTGACCAAAATGACAAAGACTATATCCAGGTCATGATGGGCCGCCGACCACAGGGCCTGAATCGAATACATCGCCGAGCCGTCACCGGAGACCGCCAGCAGGGGACGGTCCGGCTGCGCTACTTTGGCGCCGATGGCGCCGGCTAGACCCTGGCCGATGCCACCGCCACGCCCCGATAGATAATCGCCCGGCGCGGCGAATTCAAAGGCTTGAGCCAGGTCCAGGCCGGCTGTGATGGCTTCCTCCACCACAACGGTACCGTCGGGGGTGCCGACCCTAAGTTCCGCCATGGCCCGGGCCATGGACATGGGATCGCGGTCCCAGGCGCGCTGGCTGCGAGCCTGATAGGCAGCCGTGGCGGCCTCGCTCTCGCTGGCCAGGGCCTCGTTGCGGGCCTTGGCTGCCACTTGGTAACCTCTGGCGGCGTTAAGTGCCTTGGCCAAAGCGGCAAGGCTGGTGGGCAAATGGCCGACCAGGCCGGCATCGACCGTGTGGTTATGGGACATGCGGCCGGCGGTTTCCTCTACCTGCAGCACCGCCGCGCCGCCGGGAAAAGGCGTGCCGGGGGTGAACCAAACTTCCTCGAAAAATGGCCCGCCGATCAGCATCACCAAATCGGCTTCGCCCAGGGTATGGCGGATGGCGTCCGCGTCCATGGGCAGGATGGCCTTGGCGTTGGGGTGGCGGTTGGGGAAGGCGGCATGATGGCGGATGCCCTCGAACCAGACGGAGGCGCCCATGGCCTCGGTCAGGGCAACCAAATCATCATGGGCTCTGGCGCGGGCGACATCGTCGCTAACCACGATGGTGGGGTTTTGCGCGGCCATGATTTTTTCCGCCATGACGGCGATGCCGGCGGGGTCCGGGCGGGGGCTGTCGAATACCTGCACCGAGGCCATGGCGGCGATCTCGGTGTCCTGCTCCATGACATTGATGGGCAGGGAAACGAAAACGGGCCCCGCAGGTGCTTCGTTGGCGATCTTGAAGGCGCGCTGCATGATGGTGGCTATTTCGTCCGCCGTTTCCACCTGTACGCTCCACTTGGTTACCGGCTCGGCCATGGCGACCAGATCATAACCCAGCACCGGGCCGCGCAGACGCATGCGGGTGTCCTGCTGTCCGGCGGTCACTACCATGGGCGAATTGGCCTTCAGGGCGCCGTACATCATGCCGATGGCGTTGCCCAAGCCGGGGGCGACGTGCAGGTTGACGACGCCGATCTTGCCACTGGCCTGGGCGTAGAAGCTGGCTGCGCCCGCCGCGATGCCCTCATGCAAGGCGACCACATATTCAATCTGGGGATAACTTTGCAGACTATCGAGCAATGGGCTTTCCGTGGTGCCGGGATTGCCGAAAATACGCTCCACCCCGTGGGCCGCTAAACTGTCCATGAATACCTGTCGTCCGCGCATGTCTTCCTCCAATTAAATTCTTGGTCTTGTCTTGATATGAGCCGACCACCCTAGACGATGCGGGTGTCGTGGCGGCCCCAATAGCGGTCCTTGATCAGGCGTTTATATAGCTTGCCATTATCGTGACGGGGCAATTGCGCCTCGAAATCCACGCTGCGGGGGCATTTGATCTGGGATAGATGCTCGCGGCTGAATGCGAGTATCTCTTCCTCTAGCGCCGGGCCGGCCTGGTTGGAATCGATAGGTTGTACCACCGCCTTGACCGCTTCGCCGAATTCCGGGTCCGGCACCCCGACCACGGCAACGTCCATGATTTTGGGATGGCCGACCAGCAGGTTTTCGATCTCCTGGGGGTAGATATTGACGCCGCCCGAAATAATCATGAAGGACTGCCGGTCGGTCAGATACAGATAACCCTCTTCATCCTGATAGCCCACGTCGCCCAGGGTGGACCAGCCGCGGTCGTCACGTGATGCCGCCGTCCGTTCGGGATCGTTGTGATAGGTGAAGACCGGCCCATCGGCGAAGTAGATCGCCCTGGGGGTGCCGGCGGGCTGCTCGGCGCCGTCTTCGTCCAGAATATGCACGATACCGAACAGGGCGCGTCCGACGGAGCCGCGATGGCTCAGCCAGTCCTCGGAATTGATGGCGCAAAAGCCGTTACCTTCGGTGCCGGCATAGTATTCGTGCAGAACAGGCCCCCACCAATCAATCATCTGCTGTTTGACCTCGACCGGACAGGGCGCGGCGGCATGAACGGCGCATTGCATACTGGAAAGACCGTACTTGCCGCGTACCTCGGACGGGAGTTTCAGCATACGCACGAACATAGTCGGTACCCATTGGCTGTGTGTGGCCTTATAGCGCTCGATCAAGGCCAGGGCATCTTCGGGATCGAACCGTTCCATGATGATGGTGGTGCCGCCCTTTTTCAGTATGCCCATGTTGAAGCGCAAGGGCGCTGAATGATACAGCGGCGCCGGTGAGAGATAGATTGAGGCGTCTGTCACACCATACAATTTGCCCTGAATATCCACCGGGCTGTGCTGAGTGCCTAGGGGTTCGCCCGTAATAGGTTTCTTGATGCCCTTGGGTCGGCCCGTGGTGCCCGATGAATACAACATGTCCGCGCCTTCGTATTCATCGGCGATGGGGCCGTGAGGTTGAGCGGCGATGGCCCCGTCGTAGGATTGGTAGCCGGCGATCGCCTCTCCCACCATCAGACGGGTTTTGGCGTTCGGCATCATATCCGCCAGTTCTGCTGCTACGTCCGCCTTGGCTTCGGAGGTAATGAAAACCTTGGCCTGGCAATCACCGACGATGAAATCCACCTCTTCGGCTGTTAGGTAGGACGAGATACAGGTATAGTAAAATCCGGCCCGGTGCGCGGCCCAGCAGATTTGCAGAAAGGCTGGGTTGTTTTCCATATATATTGCGATGTTGTCGCCCAGCCCCAGCCCAAGGCCGCGAAACAGCTGCGCGCCACGGTTGGATGCCTCATTCAATTCGCCATAGCTGATCACCTGGCCGCTACTGGCCATGATATAGGCGGCTTTGTCAGGGTTCTTGGCGGCATGAATTCCGGGATGCATAGATTACTCCTGGTGGATGCACGGGTGTTACTGGCGGCAGTTTATAGCAAGCTCCGCCGGGAATGACTAATTCGTCAGCCAGTATCGGATGGCGGCGGCGGTGGGATTGGGTTATTGCAGTTGCCGGTGCCGGTATAGCAGACGGAGATGGCGATGAGTGATCGATGGTTCGAGGATTTCAAGGTTGGTGACCAGATTGTCTCGTCGGGCAAGACCCTGACCGAGGCAGAGATTATCGACTGGGCCTTCCACTTCGACCCACAGCCTTTCCATATGGATAAGGTGGCGGCGGAGGAACATATGTATGGCGGTTTGATCGCCTCGGGCTGGATGCTGGGTACCTATGCCTTTCGCCTGTTCACCATGGCCAATCCCTGGGCTCCAGAGGCCTCCCTCGGCTCGCCCGGTATCGAAGGGCTGCGCTGGATCCGGCCCGTGCGTCCCGACGACACCATTCATGTCGTCGTTACAATTACCGACAGCCGTCTATCCAAAAGCAAACCGGACCGGGGCGTTGTGGGGATGGACTGGCAGCTGCGTGACCAAAACCACGAAGTCGCCATGACCATGCGCTCCATACAATTATTGAAGCGGCGTCCGGCGCCAGAATAATCGCCAAAGACGTTGGTGGCGGCCCAATTTTTGCCGACAAAAGATTTTGCGCCCACAAATCCCGCAGTTCGACGTTCCAGGTGCGGACAATGCCAGGAAAACTGCCAACGACCCGGTCGGGTGAAATGGGCTCGATCGTGGTACCGAGGATTGACATGCCCGTTTAGAACCGGTTGTTGGTGACAAAAACGCGGATCGGGTACATCTGGGCGTTCCAGTCATTGAGCCATTGCAGCAGCTTTGGTATTTGCGCCTTAGTGAACTTCAGATCCGCCATCGCGCCCGGATGGATAAATAGACGCGGCATTTCAACCTTCAGAAAATTATTGCCCAGTGATGATAAAGTGGTCGCCTAGGTTCAAGTGGTCCCCATTATAATTCCAGTTATAGGGGAGCGGATGTAAGATGAAACAAAGGAGTTAACAACCATGAAATTTGGTATCATGACTGGGGCAATACCCGATCCGGCGGCCAGCATTGATGGTTTCACCACTCTGGCGCGGGAGGTCGAGGCGCGTGGCTTCGCCTCTCTGTGGCTGGCCAACACCCAGGGCCATGATGCGGTTACCGCCATGGCCATGGCTGGGAGCGAGACCAAGGTGATCGAGGTCGGTACCGCCGTGACGCCGATCCATCCGCGCCACCCCACCGCATTGGCGCAGCAGGCCTTGACCGCCTCCGCTGTGGCTAGGGGCCGTTTTACCCTAGGCATTGGCCTGTCCCATAAACTTGTGACTGAGGATACGCTGGGGCTGTCCTATGCCCAGCCGGCAAAGACCATGCGGGAATATCTGGAAATTCTGATGCCCCTGCTGGCCCATAGGACCGCAAAGTTCAAGGGTGATCTTTATCGCAGCAAGATTGCCATGATGGTTGATGACGCGGCCAACCCGGTGCCCGTGGTCATGGCCGCCCTGGGCCCAATGATGCTGGATCTGGCGGGCCGCCACACCGATGGCACGGTTTTGTGGATGACCGGTCCTGCTACTATCGCCGATCATGTCGTCCCCGTTATCGGTGCCGCTGCCCGGGATGCCGGGCGCCTGGCCCCGCGCGTTATAGCCGGTTTCCCCGTGGTCTTGACCGATGACGTGGACGGCGCGCGGGTGCGGGTCGATGAAATCCTGCAAATCTATGGTCAGTTGCCGTCCTATCGGGCGATGATGGACCGTGAAGGCGCCGCCAATCCAAGCGATATCGCCCTGATTGGCGATGCGGCTGGCCTGGATGCCAAAATTGATCGGATTGCCGCATCCGGTGCGACGGAGATGATCTCCGTCCTGTTGGAAACCGAGCTCGGCGCCAAGGCCCGTACCCTCGACTATCTGCAAGGCAAAATATAGGCCAGTAGGCCAGCATCCATATTCATGCTATTCTTGACGAACTGGAATTCAAATGCCTTGACGTCACGACTATGTATCCCAAACCCGATTCAGCCGCTGATGCCAGGGCGGCTGAAATAGGACCCTGATAGTCGCGCCGAGAACATTTGAAAGTGGCGTCCATGGGAACTATCCCCGCTTTGATCGGGCATTATTTGGGAGCAAGGCGATGACGACGGATAGTTGGCGGATCGGTGATGTAATTATCACGCGCATTGTTGAAATGAGTGCCGTGAGAACACCTGATTTTGGCTACCGCAACCTTACGACCGAGGACATCCTGGCCGAAGCCTGGTTGCGGCCACATTTCGCCACCGATGACGGGCAACTGAAAAGTTGCATCCAAGCCTTCGTCATCGAGTCGCAAAGCCGCCGCATAATTGTCGACACCTGCGTCGGCAACGACAAGCTCCGGGGCAATCCCGGTTGGAACCAATTGCAGGGTCCGTTTCTTGCCGATCTCGCTGCCGCCGGCTATCCGCCTGAAAGTATCGATATTGTCCTCTGCACCCATCTCCATGTTGATCATGTTGGCTGGAACACCATTCTGGTTGACGGGCAATGGGTGCCGACATTTGCCAATGCGCGCTATCTGTTTGGCCGGACCGAGTGGGAGCACTGGTGCCAGGAGGCGGTGAGCGAGATAGCCGGCGACGTGGACCCGGAAATCGCCGAGGCGTTGATCGACACCGTGGCGGTCAATCAGGACTCAATTCGCCCGATCATCGAGGCGGAGCTGCACGAACTGGTCGAGGTTGAGCACCAGGTGACCGACGAGGTTTGCCTGGAACCGACGCCCGGGCATACGCCCGGACATGTCAGTGTGGTTATTGCGTCGGCTGGGGCTCGGGCGGTGATCACCGGCGATATGATGCATCACCCCATCCAAATCGGCCTGCCGCATGTGGCGAGCAAGTTCGACCACGACGTGAGCCGGGCCGTCAATACGCGCCGTGACTTTCTGCGCCGTTATGGCGACAACGAGGTGCTGCTCTTCGGCACTCATTTCGCGGCCCCAACCGCAGGCTGGGTGGTCTCCCATGGCGACGGCTGGCGCCTCAAGGTAGACTAGCCGAACCGGATGGCGGGCGTGGCCTGAATTATTCCCTTCCGTCAAGAAAGACTCAGCCCAAACCGCTTCGGCTACTGCACGCCATAGGCCAGCATGGCGTCGGCAACCTTGACGAAACCGGCGACATTCGCGCCCAACAGATAGTCGCAGCCGCCGTCTTTGCCCTTTCCCGCGCCATGGTGGAAACAATTGTCATGGATGCCTTGCATGGTCTCCAGCAACAGCTTCTGCAACTCATCCTCGCTCCACGAGATGCGGGCCGAATTCTGGCTCATCTCCATGCCGGAGACGGCGACCCCGCCGGCGTTTGCCGCCTTGGAGGGGCCGTACAGAATGCCGGCCTCCTGGAAGACGTTGATGCCGGCGACGGCGGTGGGCATGTTGGCGCCTTCGGAAATGCCCTTGCAGCCATTCTTGACCAGCAGCTTGGCCTCGTTCTCGTTAATCTCGTTTTGTGTGGCGCAGGGGAGGGCAAAGTCGCAAGGCACGTCCCAGGGCCGTCCCTCGTGGAATTTGGCGGCGGGATATTGCGCCGCATATTCCGAAATCCGGCCCCGCCGGACAGTCTTCAATTCCTTGATCCAGTCCAGCTTTTTCATATCGATGCCGTCCGGATCATATATGTAGCCGCCTGAATCCGACAGGGTCAGCACCTTGGCGCCCATGTGCAGGCACTTTTCCGCTGCATATGTCGCAACGTTGCCCGAGCCCGAGATCACCACCGTTTCGCCTTCGAGCGAGCCGCCGATCTTTTCCAGCATGCATTGCAAGAAATACACCGCGCCATAACCAGTGGCTTCCGTGCGGATCAACGAGCCGCCGAATTCCAGCCCCTTGCCGGTTAAAATTCCCTCGAACTTGTTCGTCAGACGTTTGTATTGTCCAAACATATAGCCGATTTCGCGCGCGCCGACACCGATATCGCCGGCGGGCACATCGATGTTGGGGCCGATGTGACGGCACAACTCAGTCATGAAAGATTGGCAAAACCGCATCACCTCATTGTCGGATTTGCCTCTTGGATTGAAGTTGGCGCCGCCCTTGCCGCCACCCATGGGCAGGCCGGTTAGGGAATTCTTGAACTGCTGTTCGAAGCCGAGAAATTTCAACACGCTCTCATTGACCGAGGGGTGAAAGCGGCAGCCGCCCTTGTAAGGCCCGATGGCGTTGTTGAATTGTACCCGCCAGCCGCGGTTGACCCGAATATTGCCCTCGTCATCCTCCCAACAGACACGGAAACTGACGATTCGGTCCGGCTCCGTCATGCGTTCCAGGATCTGCATTTCATGGTAGATGGGTTTTTCCGCGATAAAGGGTAAAATCGTGTCCGCCACTTCATGCACCGCCTGATGAAATTCAGGCTGCCCTGGATTGCGCCGTTTGACGCCATCCATGAAGTGCTCGAGGGTTATCTGTTCTGTCATTGGATGTTGCCTTTATTGATTGCTGACGAAAAGAACGTGCCCGACAGGGGCTGGATGGTGCCAGATTTATTCACGGAGATGCCTTGACCCTTGGCGATCATGCCATAGGCGGTCATCTGATAGGGCGGGGGGTCGTTGCCCACCACCTTAGCGTCTGACAGTTTAGCCAATGCCGGTACATCTGCCACGCGATCAAAGTGACCATGGGTGACCAGGATCAGATCAATTTTGCCCAAGGCTTTCAAGTCCTTGTAGACGCTAGGTGTCTCTGGATGTTTCCTGAGGAACGGATTGATCACGATGACCTTGCTCTCGACGGAAGTAATCCGAACCGTCGCCTGGCTAAGCCATAGCACTTCGGCCTCGCCCGCCTGTGCCCCGTGACCGTAACCGTGAATGTGACCGTAAGCAGCGCAAGCGCGGCCAACGATACGCCCAAAAGCATTTTCAGATGACGCCACATCAACCAATTCCCCATTTATCGATTTGTTCCATGGCTGTCGCTATGCTAGTGCTTGGCGGGATTGGTGGCAACTATCATGGCGCGCAGTCAAGAGTAAATTGCCGTGATAAGGCGCGGGCCGTTGAGGCCAAGCGACGATGGAGAATAGTCTGGATTATCGCCGGTCGGCCAAACGGGTCATGGGCTGGGTCTTGGCGAACTGCTTGACGGTATTGCTGCGCACGCGCTTGAAGCGCGCCAGCGTCTTGCCCTTCAGCTTTTGCCCGGTGGGCAGTTTCAGGCCAAGCGGATTGATGCGCCGGCCATCCACCAAGATCTCATAATGCAGGTGCGGCCCCGTTGAGCGCCCGGTGGAGCCCACGTAGGCGACGATCTGCCCCTGCTTCACCCGCTTGCCTCGTTTAATTCCGCGGCGGAAGCTTTTCAGATGCGCATAGGCAGTCTTGTAACGGCCATTGTGGCGAATGCGCAGGTAGCGTCCGTAGCCACCGTTCCAGCCAGCGACTTCCACCACGCCGCTGCCCGCTGCCAAAACCGGCGTACCTCTTGGTGCGCCGAAATCGATGCCCCGGTGCATTTTCCGGTAACCCAGGATAGGATGCTTGCGCTGCCCGAAGCGCGAGGTCAGCCGAGCGCCGTCCACCGGCGTTTTCATCAAGGCCTTGCGGACGCTATGGCCCTTGTCATTGAAATAGTCAATGTTGCCAGCCGCTAGTGCGAAACGATAGAGCGGCAGGTCGGTTTTTCGGACATGCAGCTTGGCGTACAGAATATTGCCATACTTGGCCAATTCACCGCGCTCATCATAAAAAGCCTCGTACAATACTTCGAAACGGTCGCCGACCTGAATATCCCGCTGGAAATCCACATCGAAGGAATACAGCCGGATCAACTCGACAATCATCTGCGCCGGCATGCCGGCCCGCTCGGCCGACAGATACAGCGAGTCATCAATATTGGCGTCGGCCCGGTGCAGGCGCGTTTTCAGGGGTTTGTCGATGGTCCGGGAGACGAAGCCGCCGCGCTCATTCAGGCTGACTAGAATTTCCTGCTCCACGCTTGGGGTAAATGCCAGTTGTACCAAGGGCGGTTTGCCGGCCTCGCGGGCATCGGGCGAGACCTGGCGCCGGGGGTCAAACAGCAAGGTCAATTCCTGACCGGGCCGTAGGCGGCGGGGATTGTAAACTTTCGACAGGGCCGTGATCGCGGCATGTGCCGCCGTCCGGTCACTGCCGTTGCGCGTCATCACCGCCATCAGGGTGTCGCCCGGTGCAATGGAAACGGTGCGTTGAATGATCGTTGGGCGCGCCGCTTCAACCGAGACCTTGGTCAGAGGCAAAGCAAGGCCTTGCAGGGGCGCCTCCGCCGGGGGCAGATCAGTGAGGGCTTTCTGCTCTATGCCGGTCAAAGGCAGGCTGGCCAGCATCTGGTTCGTCGTGTCTTGTCCCGAAGGGGTGTTTTTTAGCGCCGTTTCCGGCGGCTCGGCCAATATGGTCAACGCTACCACGCTGCCGACCATCAGACCCACCGCGACTGCCGCGGCATTGCGCCGCTGCCCGGATGTGGATCCAAAAGCCTTGTCCGCCGATGCAAGTAAACGCCTCAACTCACCCCTAAAAACCGTCAAATGCACCGCCGGTCCTCCAATTCCCCATCGAATGTCTGGCCGAAGCCCGCCATGTCCACGACCATATGTGTCACGGCGCCGGCCCGTTGCCTTGTCCGATGCCAGCCATGGGCCGGAAACTTAGGAATGTCATATATGTATTTACTATAAAAATCTAGGCAGTCCGACCGCTTCTTTACATAAGCTAGCGAGCCGGTATTTGGCCCACCACGGGCGTTGGATCAGCATGTATTTTATTTGTGGAAATTTCGTAAAAGTCCGTTGACTTGGTCTCTCCGCCTCTCTATACACTGGCTTCGCAACCAGACGGGTGGGGCGCGGATGGTCTTTGGGCCAGCCGGTTTTTCGCCTGTCTGTTATGTTCTTTGACGACATGTTTTTCGAAGAACTGTTCTTTGACATTGTGATTTTCGGAAGAGAGACGTGGGCGGCGGTGTTTATGGACCGGTGCCATACGTTTAAGGCTTTATTTTTGGCTTTCTGAGGTTCTGGCTTTTGGCTGGTTCTGATAGCCCGGGCGGGGACGTCCGGGTCTGGATTGTTGGGGATATTTAGTCATTGTTTCTTGTCCGCCGCCTTGCGGTTTTTCAGGGTTCGCCCTGATTTTGCGCAATGCTCCAGGCGGGCCATGGGTTCAAGCTGATCCGTGACCTATCCCAGGTGAGGATGATGATGCCGAGTTCCTGTGTTTTTGTCTGGCTGAATGGTTTTGGCCATTTGGTTTAGATATGAAACAACCTGAGAGTTTGATCCTGGCTCAGGACGAACGCTGGCGGCAGGCCTAACACATGCAAGTCGAACGAGAAGTAGGTCTTCGGACTTATGGACAGTGGCGGACGGGTGAGTAACGCGTGGGTACTTGCCTCTCGGTACGGGACAACCCCGGGAAACTGGGGCTAATACCGTATATACCGATCTTGGTGGTTCTTGATCGGGAAAGATTTATCGCCGAGAGATAGACCCGCGTCCGATTAGCTAGTTGGTGTGGTAACGGCGCACCAAGGCTTCGATCGGTAGCTGGTTTGAGAGGATGATCAGCCACACTGGGACTGAGACACGGCCCAGACTCCTACGGGAGGCAGCAGTGGGGAATATTGGACAATGGGCGCAAGCCTGATCCAGCCATGCCGCGTGAGTGAAGAAGGCCCTAGGGTTGTAAAACTCTTTCACCGATGAAGATAATGACGGTAGTCGGAGAAGAAGCCCCGGCTAACTCCGTGCCAGCAGCCGCGGTAATACGGAGGGGGCTAGCGTTGTTCGGAATTACTGGGCGTAAAGCGCGCGTAGGCGGTTTGTTAAGTTGGGCGTGAAATCCCGGGGCTCAACCCCGGAACTGCGTTCGAAACTGGCAAGCTAGAGTTCGGGAGAGGGTGGTGGAATTTCCAGTGTAGAGGTGAAATTCGTAGATATTGGAAAGAACACCGGTGGCGAAGGCGACCACCTGGACCGATACTGACGCTGAGGTGCGAAAGCGTGGGGAGCGAACAGGATTAGATACCCTGGTAGTCCACGCCGTAAACGATGAGAGCTAGATGTCGGGCAGCATGCTGTTCGGTGTCGGAGTTAACGCATTAAGCTCTCCGCCTGGGGAGTACGGCCGCAAGGTTAAAACTCAAAGGAATTGACGGGGGCCCGCACAAGCGGTGGAGCATGTGGTTTAATTCGATGCAACGCGCAGAACCTTACCAGCCCTTGACATCCCGGTCGCGGGGAGCGGAGACGCTCCCTTTCAGTTCGGCTGGACCGGAGACAGGTGCTGCATGGCTGTCGTCAGCTCGCGTCGTGGGATGTTGGGTTAAGTCCCGCAACGAGCGCAACCCTCGCCTTCAGTTGCCATCAGTTCGGCTGGGCACTCTGAAGGAACTGCCGGTGATAAGCCGGAGGAAGGTGGGGATGACGTCAAGTCCTCATGGCCCTTATGGGCTGGGCTACACACGTGCTACAATGGCGGTGACAGCGGGAAGCAATATTGCGAGATTGAGCAAATCCCGAAAAACCGTCTCAGTTCGGATTGTACTCTGCAACTCGAGTGCATGAAGGTGGAATCGCTAGTAATCGCGGATCAGCATGCCGCGGTGAATACGTTCCCGGGCCTTGTA
>Ga0187833_10000180_pt1 | contig 71556 bp, 63 predicted proteins | sample ETNtaG_37_FD_167968 | JGI IMG/M metagenome (GOLD analysis project Ga0187833, IMG submission 167968) | Marine microbial and viral communities from oxygen minimum zone, Eastern Pacific Ocean - ETNP2014_SV_400_PacBio MetaG (Illumina Assembly) | ecosystem: Environmental > Aquatic > Marine > Hypoxic... | reverse complement strand
TGATGGTATAAGCATCATCTGTTTCCCGAATGTCTACTGAAGGCTGCCAGTTAGTGTTTCTGTTGACAACTGGCAAATTCCAGCCGTCATTGAAGAAGTCATCCAGCATACGGTCAAAACCGGTGAGTAAACTTCTGTTTGGATTCCATTTTACGAGTGTCATAATAATCTCCTTTTGAGTTAATTAAATTTGCACTTCCTTTGATTCAATCACCGTGCCAAACTCTGTTTATTGCCATATTTTGCCTATCTATTGCATATCTGTCAGACTAGTGCGGAACCAATGTCATACCAGTCTGTTAATATTGCAGAAAAGCGAGCGAAAGCTGTGCATCGACAGTTTAAAAGTGTAATTTCACCTTCAATTATTACGTAATAATAAATCAATGAGTAAACTGGCATTATTTGGCGGCGATCCCGTCCGCACCGACCCATTTCCCGAATGGCCGCGCCCTACATCAGAATTGGGTGCCAGTGTGCTCAAAACACTGCAAAATGAGAACTGGGGCATTGGCAGCGACGCTATTTCTAGCTTTGAGAAAGCATTTGCAGCATTTCATGACGCAAAGCACTGCATCAGTACCAGCTCCGGTACAACCGCCTTGTGGGTGGCACTGAAAGCCGCGGGCGTGAAAGCAGGGGATGAGGTGATCATTCCGGCGTATACATTCATCGCCACTGCGTCTGCCGTGCTCATGGCCAATGCAGTTCCCGTTTTTGTGGATATTGATGAGAATACTTTGAATATCGATCCGGAGTTGATCGAGACTGCCATTACAGAAAAGACCAAAGCGATTATGCCGGTTCATATAGCTGGTAACCCTGCTGATTTGGATAAAATATGTGCTATTGGAAAAAAACACGGCATTGCCGTAGTAGAAGACGCGGCGCAGGCCCATGGGTCGGAGTGGAATGGTAAAAAAGTGGGTGCCATTGGAATTGGAGGAATTTTCAGTTTTCAGTCATCAAAGAATATGACTGCCGGCGAAGGCGGAGCCATTATTACCAATGATGATAATTTTAAGGAAGCGTGTTTTTCCTATCACAACTGCGGCCGAGTGAGCGGAGGTGAGTGGTACGAACACCAGCATTTGGGCGGTAATTTTCGTTTGAATGCCCTGGCTGCGTCAATGCTCATGGCACAATTGGAAACAATCGGTGCAGATATGGATCTCCGTGATAAAAATAAACAATCCCTTGATGATGGATTGGCAAACATTGACGGCATTGATCTATTAGGTTCTTATGAACAGGCAACACGTTCCGCACACCATTTATATATAGTGAAGTATAAAAAAGAAGCCTTCAACGGAATCAACAGGGATGTATTTTTTAAAGCAATGCAAGTGGAAGGTGTCTATACATATGCAGGGTACAGTCCCCTTTATAGAGAGAAATTGTTTGTAACTGACCCGGATGAATATCCATGGTTGAAAAACCGTGATTATGCATCATTATCGCTGCCGATTACAGAACGAATTTGCGATGAAGAATCTGTTTGGCTGCAGCAAAGGCATTTATTAGGTAATGAAGATGATATTCAGGATATAGTGGATGCGTTTATAAAAGTAACAACTGCTTTAAAAAATGAACCGGAGTTATTTAGATAAACGAAGCAAACAGTTCATCGTATACTGTCGTCATTTTACTCCAATCATATTGCTCCGCAATGGATCTCATATTTGTTTTTCTAGCTGAATCAATTCTTGTAATAACCAAACACAACTTATCATATAGATCATTTTCATTTTTGTAAATATGATCATCGTGCATTTCAACAGGAAGCAGTTCCGGATAGGTGAGTCTATTGGGCAGCAAAGGATACGTATTACAATAGATTGCTTCCATTATGCTAATTCCAAAAAAGTCCTGGATATTGGTCACAGGTATTATATCTGCTTTCCATAGCCATTGGGTATAATCAGAAAAATTTTCACAATAATCAAAATGTAGGATCTGATCTTTTAGCTTCCTTTGAGCCTCATCAAAAATGGATGGTGTAGTTTTAAAATTTTCACCTAATACAACTAATTTGAAATCAACACCGTTATTATTCAGTTTAAACAATGTCTTAAAAAAGCTTTCAGGATTCTTATCATATTCCCAGCGATGATTCCATAAAATAAGAGGTGATCCGTCATAACTCGTTTTATGTGCATCGAATGCAAGGAGATCGAGTCCTAATGGCAATACACTGCTTTTGTCTTCAATTATCTTTATTGAATTCAGTTCATTATTGTCTGGGAAATGCTTTAATAGTTTCTCTGATTCTTCAATAAACGACTTCTGATGATAACGAGAGTTAAATAAAACATGGTCAGCTGTTAACGCGGAGCTATAGTTAATAAATCCATATTGTTTATTGCGATCCTTTTGGACATCTCTATCAGTGGGAGACCAAGGATAGGATAACTGATTTTCATGGAAATAGATTGCAGTGGGGGTTGTTGAAGTTCGATTACGAGTTAAACTTAAAAAAGTAGTCAGATCCAACATGTCAGTGGACAGAATTAAGTCTGGAGTTAAATCTGACTGATTAAAGAGTCTTGCCAATGTTACAGCACCGCCATGCATACGCCATTTCCAAAATTGGCCTTTCATCTCCAAGATGTCAATATTATGTTGACTATTCTTTTGATAGTTTTTTGCCCATGATCTATGGGAGCCTGTAAAATAGGGATCAATGAGGAGAATATTCATAAACTATGAAATAAAATTAATATGAGTATCGTAAGTAGTTAATATATTACGATAGCGATATTCATGTGCCCGGGACTGGAGTCCCTGCCTGCCGGCAGGCAGGGAACCAGCACTCAAATGTCTTGTGTATTTAACCATTCCCGTCCTATTCCTGATTTCAGAAATAGTTCTCTGGCAATTGCTTCGGCACGTGTTTTAAATTTTTCATAATGAACTAAATGCCAAGGTTTGAATGCTTTTGTGGTTTTTACTTTACCGTAATTATGATTTTTTAATCTTTGTTGAATATTTTTACTATGTCCAACATATCGGTTATTGTTTTGTTGGTTTCGAAGGACATATACATAATACATGAGAATATTGTGCCCGGGACTGGAGTCGAACCAGCACGTCATCACTGACACACGGACCTGAACCGTGCGCGTCTACCAATTCCGCCACCCGGGCTCTAAAAAGCGGCGCAGTTTAATCTTATCCATTAATTTTTTGCAAGGTTTAAACTTGTAAAGCCATGACTAATTTCCCTATTTTAGCCGACGATTTTTGGATATGGATATCAAGGTTGTCGCCCGAAATAAAAAAGCATTCCACGATTACCACATTATTGACCGCTTCGAAGCGGGAATTGAGTTGGTTGGCAGTGAAGTGAAAAGTCTCCGGGAAGGTAAAGCAAATATTAAGGAATCATTTGTGGCCATTCGCGAAGGTGAAGCATTTTTGATCGGTATGCATATTGCGCCCTATTCACACACAGGGTTTGAAGGTCACGATCCTATACGAAAACGAAGATTATTACTTCATAAAAAAGAGATTAAAAAATTATACAGCAGCACCGCGGAGAAAGGGCATACCATTGTTCCCCTGGAACTTTATTTTGATAAAAAAGGGAAAGCAAAAACAGAAATCGCTCTGGTTACAGGTAAAAGACAATATGATAAAAGAGATGCCATTAAAGCACGGGACGTCAAGCGTGACACTGAACGAGAATTGAGCAGGCGCAGATGAGTTTTTTAACTATCAAAAAACAGATGGCTCTGATCCGGCGCGGTGCAGAAGAAATCATTCCAGAAGAGGAGCTGATCAACAAGCTGGAGGCCTCTAAAAAGAATGATACTCCATTGATCGTCAAGCTCGGCTGTGATCCCAGTCGGCCGGACCTCCACGTAGGACACGGAGTTGTCTTGCGCAAGCTGCGCCATTTCCAGGACCTTGGCCACCAGGCAGTGCTCATTATTGGTGATTTTACCGCAATGATTGGCGACCCCTCCGGCCGCAATAAAACACGGCCTAACTTGTCTTTGGATGAGGCGAAAGCAAACGCTGATTCCTATATAGAACAATCTAAAGTAATACTTGATGTAGAATCGCTTAAAATATCATATAACTCTGAATGGCTTAATGCAATGAACTTCAGTGACGTGATCGGACTTTCAAGTAAATATACGGTCGCCCGCATGCTGGAACGGGATGATTTTACCAAACGCTACCAGGCAGAGACGCCCATTTCACTCCATGAATTTCTTTATCCATTGGCACAGGGCATGGATTCAGTACAGTTAAAAGCGGATGTGGAACTTGGCGGCACGGACCAGAAATTTAATTTATTGGTAGGGCGTGATCTCCAGCGCGAATATGGACAGCAACCGCAATGTATCGTAACACTGCCATTATTGGAGGGAACGGACGGTGTAGAGAAAATGTCCAAATCCTATGGCAATGATATCGGTTTGCTCGATCTTCCCGAGGAGAAATATGGTAAAATCATGTCCATTACGGATGAAATGATCGCCAAGTATTTCCGTTTGGCGGCAGACGCTGATGATGAAAAAGTTGCTGCTGTAGAGGAACGATTGGCTGATGATAAAACCAATCCCCGGGACGTCAAAAGAGAGCTGGGCAGGGCCGTCGTGGAATTATACCACGGCACCGATGCAGCCCAAAAAGCAGAACAACATTTTGACAAGATCATTGTACAAAAGGATATTCCAGATGAAATGGATGAGGTTGAACTTGAGGAGGAAACATCTCTGGTGGATGTAATCGCAAAAGCTGGACTGACAAAAAGCAAAGGCGAAGCCCGCCGGCTGATCAAGCAAAATGCTGTTAAGCTCGACGGTGCAGTATGCAATAATATTGAACATATTCTTACAGCTGGGGAAGAGCTGGTTATCAAAGTGGGTAAGCGACGATTTATAAAAGTAAAATAATGAAAAGCTATAAATGGCTGCCTCTGGCAGCTTTTTTATTGTCAGGGTGTTCCAGTACAAATTTCCCAGAAAATCCCCGTTTGGTCGTGTTTTTCGTTGTGGATCAACTGCCTGGGGAATTGATGCAGCGCATCGAATCAGAATTCACTGGCGGATTCAAGTGGTTATTGGACCACGGCGTGGATTTCCGCAATGCCCACCAAGAGCACGCGAACACAGTCACGGGAACAGGATATTTTGTTCTGGGTTCAGGACGGTACCCGGGATCAGCAGGCGTATTGGGTAATTCTTGGTATGTTCGCGAATTGGGAAGATCCATGAACTGTGTAGAAGATACAATTGCTTCTCCAGTTGGAGGTCTTGGTAAAGCCCGCTCATACAGACAAACGAATGCAACCACAATCGGAGACTGGATAAAAGAAAAAGACATAAGATCAAAAGTGTTTTCAGTAGGGGGCAAGGATAGAGCAGCAGTATTCTTGGGCGGGAAAAATGCCGACCTGGCCATCTATTACGATTGGGCAGGTTCGTTTATGACATCTGATTATTATACGAAAGAATTGCCCGAGTGGCTTGTTGACTATAATGAGCAACTGAACTTTGCTGCCTACCGTGATTCCGTATGGTCTCACATTGCAGAACAGGAATTCTATGCAAAATATGGAACAGCCGATCACCAAGAAGGGGAGGTGGACCAATTTGAAACTGATGAATATTCACCTACATTGCCAATCAGTTTAAAAAGCAAGACCATTGAAGAAGCCAATGAATACATTGGCGCCACGCCCTGGTTTGATAAAACAGTGTTGGAGCTGGCGACAGTTATGATGGAAAAGGAAGAACTTGGGCAAGATGAATCTACCGATCTTTTGGGTGTGGGCATCTCCATGGCGGACTGGATTGGCCACGATCACGGACCCCATTCTCACGAAGTTCTGGATTATTACCTGCGCCTGGATAAGTATTTAATGACATTTATTCAACGTGTTGATGAACTCGTGGGGTTAAAAAATGCAGTCTTTGTCCTGAGCTCTGACCATGGTGTGGGGCCGCTGCCTGAATATTTACGGTCTATCGGCATTGATTCTGAACGCATGGATAGAGACGATTTTAAGAAACGGGTTAAAAAGATAGAAGCATGGTCCGGGAACACTATCAAGTATTACGGAGATGGTTTTTACTTCCCGGATGAATATATAGGCAAGCAAAAAGCGGACGCGTTTGCTATGATTGCGGATACATTCAGCGATGTTAAAGCCATAGATACTGTACTGACCAGGGATGAGATCTATGCATCGTTAGGTAACGATTCATTTTCCAGGCGCTTGCGCAATATGATCCACCCGGAAAAAAGCCCTGATGTGATCATGGTCTTGAAAGAATATTACAGCGAACGCTCTCCTTTGGGCGTAACACACGGCACGCCCTACGATTATGATACCCACGTGCCTATTATTTTCGCCCATTCTGGGATGAACTCCAAGAGTGTTGAACGTCCTGTCGCCACAGTGGATGTTGCCCCGACCATTGCCCGTTTAGTGGGTGCAAAAATACCTAGAGAAGTCAACGGCCGTGTTTTAAGCGAAGTTATAGATTGATTCAGCTCAACTATATCAGCAAGTTTTTTGAAGAAGTCACCGCAGTTGACAGTGTTTCCTTAAATATAGAAAAGGGTGATATCTATGGCCTTCTGGGACCAAATGGCGCCGGGAAGACCACTACAATCCGCATGATGATGGGCATCATTGAGCCGGATGCAGGTGAAATCATGTGTAACGGAAATTTAATTCGTCAAGATGACCGGTTGAATTTTGGCTATTTACCGGAAGAACGAGGTCTGTATCAAAAGCAGAAGCTCAAGGAAACACTTCAGTATTTTGGCAGGTTAAGATCTCTGTCTGAAAAAGGCCTCAATTCAGAAATTGACATGTGGCTGGAGCGTTTTAACTTTTCAAATTCCGCCAACCGCAAGATCGAAGAATTATCCAAGGGTAACCAGCAGAAAGTGCAATTCATTTTAGCATTATTACACAAACCGAAGTTCATCGTGCTGGATGAACCATTCACCGGGCTTGACCCCTTGAACCAGGTTTTGCTAAAAGACATTATCCAGGAGAAAAGAGAGGAGGGCGTTACCTTTATATTCTCCACGCACCAGATGGAGCAGGTGGAGCGGCTGTGTACCAATATCTGTCTTATCAATAAAGGCAAGGTCTTGATCGATGGCCCGTTATCAGATGTAAAGGAAAAACACCGCAAGAATGCTGTAACGGTCAGGTATGAAGGTGATTTGTCAACAAGTGAACTGGCGCGATTTATCCCGGATCACCAAATCGAAAACGGTGAATTAACCGGTGTGCTCAAAAGTAGTCCCGAGGAATTCCTGGAATGGGTGAACAAGCAAGTGGACATTCTTTCATTTGCCCAGAGCACACCTTCCCTGGAACAGATCTTCATCGAAGAAGTGCGGGCGGCATCATGAACAGTATACTCAATATTTTGAAATGGGAATTCATGGTCCGTTTTCGATCGAAGATATTTTTGATCTCGCTGCTCATGCCTTTGTTCATTTTGGGTATAAGCATTATCCCAGCAATGTTCATCGATGAGGGAGGTGAAACAGAGATCAAAGTTGGTTTGATAAATAATGAAAAATCTATAGATGCTGAACTTAAAGCGCATATGCTGGAGTCCTACCATTTAAGCAATAATGAACCCAAATACTGGTTTTTTGATTACCCTTCTTTTGCAGAAGCAGAACCGGATCTGCAGGATAAAACGCTTGACGCCATTGTGGTCATACCAGCGGGTATCCTTGATTCTGCCAAGGCATCGTTTTACGCTCGATCGTTGAGCAATTTTATCGTTATCGATGACCTCCATGATGGTGTTGCGCATACGGTCATGATGAAACGCTTGACCAACCAGGGCCTTGAAATCCACGTAGCAGAACGTGCCAGCAAGAGTGTGCGCATGGAAACGTTTGAAGTCAGCGAAGAAGGCGACCTGACTAAAGGTAATGAACTCATGATCTTTTTGGGGCCGTTCTTTTTCCTTTTCCTGCTGGTTATGGCGGTGTTCATCAACGGTCAGCTTTTGCTCCGCAGCGTTATGGAAGAACGGACCAACCGCATGGTGGAGATTTTGCTTTCTACCGTTTCCTCCCGCGAGTTGATGACCGGAAAAATTTTAGGATTGGGAATGTTGGGCATGGTTCAGATATTATTTTATTTATCTATGGGTATTGGATTCGGGCTTTATAAGGGCATCGACATAATCAAATTTGATGAAATGCCATTACTGTTTATTTATTTCTTTTCTGGGTATTTTTTCTTTGCAGCCATTTATGCCACATTAGGAACACTATTTGATAATGAGCAGGATGCCCAGCAAACCATGGGTATCGTCTCCATCATTGCCATGGTACCGCTTATGGGATCATTCTATTTTATGTCCAATCCCACAGCGCTCATAACAAGGATATTATCTTTTGTACCACCCATGACGCCATTTATGATGATCCTGCGCATCAGTAGCGATGCCGCCGAACCGTGGGAGATCATTGCAACGATTCTATTGATGATCCTTTCCGTCTGGGGCATGATGGTGTTGGCAGGAAAGATTTTTCGTACTGCCTTGCTCATGTACGGCAAACGTGCCACCTTGCCGGAAATATGGCGGTGGATACGGGCTTAAGTTTTTTATTATTTAACAGATATTTAGCAAATAATTATTTATCCGCACTTCTCAAACGTTCTAAATTGAAAGGTTATATTTTAATAGTTTAAGACTCATTTGGAGTAAAAATGTCAGATAGTTTACACGAATTTACAGATTCAAATTTTGATGCAGAGGTAGTCCAATCCGACCAGCCCGTTCTAGTGGATTTCTGGGCGGAATGGTGCGGCCCCTGCAAAATGATCGGACCGGTGGTTGAGGAGATCGCCGGCGATTACGCTGGTAAAGTAAAGGTCGGTAAAGTGGATGTGGATGCCAATAACCAGGTGTCCATGCAATACCGCATCACCAGCATTCCAAACCTGCTTATTTTCAAGGACGGCGGCGTGGTGGATTCCATTGTCGGCGCTGTGCCCAAGCAGGAAATAAAAAAGCGATTAGACGCAGTTCTTTAACAAACAGTTATATGAATCGTAAGGTCATCATCATCGGATCCGGGCCGGCCGGATTGACAGCGGCTGTGTATGCGGCAAGGGCTAACCTTGAACCGTTGGTCTTTGAAGGCAGCCAACCCGGCGGACAGTTAACGATCACCACTGATGTGGAGAATTATCCAGGATTCCCTGATGGTATTATGGGTCCAGAATTGATGGACCTTTTTCGCAAACAAGCCCAGCGCTTCGGCGCTGAATGTCACTTCAAGCACGTATCCAAGGTAGACTTCAGCCAACGCCCCTACAAGGTGCGGGTCGGCGATGAAGAATACTCAACCGCTACCGTCATTATTGCTACCGGTGCTTCGGCCCGGTTACTGGGACTCGAATCCGAGTCAACACTCATGGGGCACGGCGTTTCCGCCTGTGCCACCTGCGACGGATTTTTCTTCAAGGATAAAAAGGTGCTTGTGGTTGGCGGCGGTGATTCCGCCATGGAAGAGGCAACATTTTTAACCAAGTTTGCTTCCGAAGTGTGGATCGTCCACCGCAGGGATGAGTTGCGCGCATCCATGATCATGCAGCAGCGTGCACAGGATAATCCCAAGATCAACTTCCACTGGAATTCAACAGTTGAAGATATTCATGGTACAGTGGAGTTGGGCGTCACAGGTGTTACGTTGAAAGATACGGTCACGGGTGAAACCCGTGATGAGAACTGTGATGCTGTTTTCATGGCTATTGGTCATTTACCCAATACCAGCTTGTTTGCAGATAGTCTGGAGTTAGACAAGAAAAACTATATTGTGACGAAAAACGGCAGTACAGCTACGGACATCCCTGGCGTGTTCGCCTGTGGGGATGTGATAGATTCTTACTATCGCCAAGCTGTGACGGCTGCCGGCACCGGCTGCAAGGCAGCCATCGATGCCGAACGCTTCCTGGAAGCAGAAGCTCACTCCTGAATTGACCTGCGGTTCATCGCTCAACGAAAGGAAAGAGTGATGAATAGAAATACACTGATTTATGAAGTGCAGGACCTGAAAAAGGTCTATGACAAACGCAATGTCCTCCAGATTGGAAGATTGCAAGTTCACAAAGGTACTATCTATGGTATCGTCGGACCGGTTGGCTCCGGTAAAACATCATTACTAAAACAACTGTCCGGTTTGGAAAAACCAACTGAAGGAAAACTGTTATACGATGAATCGGAATTCAAAACATCGTTGTTAGGTAAGGTAAAGTCCCCGGATGAGATTAAGTACATTTCTTTAACTGATTCCAGGAGCAATGAGCGAGTCTCCCGTTATTTCAGTAGCCACCATGGCAAACGTAGTGAAGAGATCCGCAAGCAATATTTCAATAAAGGTTTCCGGCGCTTCATGTGGGAGCAAAACATTACTTCACTTTCCCAGGGTGAGCTAACATGGATAAAACTGGTAGATGCAGTAGAAAGTGATCCCCGCGTGTTAATCATCGATAACTACGGATCTATGCTGGATGATGAGATGGAACAGGATATCAGCCGGCGTTTACGCCGTATGAACCGCAACCTGGGGACGACAATCATTCTATCGACCACCAATACGAGGCGCATTCAAAAACTGGTTTCAGTGATGATTTTCCTGGATAAAGGCCATGTTGCCAAAATACGTTCCGGCAGCCAGCACAAAGAATCAAAGCAAAGGCATGGTCGCCAGCAGCAGCGCCGCCGTAACCGTAATTAAGTTGTTTGTAGTTCATTTGCCTTTAAATCATGGTAAATTAGTCCAATTATGAAACGTATCATTCGCTCGAGAAAAGACAGGATTATCGGCGGTGTCTGCGGTGGCTTTGCCGAGTATTTTGGCCTGGATCCATCACTGATCCGTTTGGCGTGGATATTTTTCACGTTGTTTGGTGGTTCGGGAATACTGGCCTATTTATTGGCCATGATTGTAATCCCCGATGAATTTTCTGCATCGCAATATGACCGCAATGTTGTAACATCAATAAAAAATGATAAAACAATTCTTTGGGGAGTATTATTGGTTTTTGTGGGTTTAATCCTGTTTTTCATGCACAATGATCTATTGAACCTGATTTGGAGACGATTCTGGGACAGCGGTATCAATCTGTTTTTGGCCATTGTCATTTTGGGTTTGGGTATTTACCTGCTCTATACCAAACGAGCAGATTTGGCGGCCATGGTGAATGAAGGCACAGGACTGCCTTTACATTTATCTAAAAATGATAATAAAGTAGCCGGTGTCTGCGGCGGCATTGCTGAATCCATCCAGATAGACAGTACACTAATACGTTTTCTGTGGGTGTTTGGTACGTTTATGAGTGCCGGGATCGGTATACTGCTTTACCTTGTACTGGCCCTGATCCTTCCCTCGGAACCCAGCGAGCAGACAGACCGGATTTAATGGACAGTAAACGTTTTCATGATTTGGCTGACCAATTCAGCCAGAAACATATGCTTGTAATCGGCGACCTTATGCTCGATGCTTACATGTGGGGATCAACAAACCGTATTTCACCGGAAGCACCTGTACCCATTGTATCTGTAAGTGAAGTGACCCATAACCCCGGCGGTGCTGCTAATGTGGGCTGGAACATTGCTTCTTTATCAGCAAAAGTAACCATGGCTGGAATTGTGGGTGATGATAGTCACGGTGAACAACTGCTGGATCTCATGGCTGAACGGGGGATGCAAGTGCATTCAGTAGTAAAAGACCAGCACCGTCCCACAACTGTAAAAACACGGGTGATCGCGCAAGGCCAGCAAGTAGTACGCGCAGACCAGGAATCAGTGGAAGAATTATCCGGTGAATCCTTAAATGCTGTACTGGACTCCGTTGAGCAATGTTTAAACGATGTCGATGGCCTAATTATTGCCGATTATAATAAAGGGTTATTGACAGAAAAAATGATTAATACAATTTTATCCCTGGCCAATGCAAGCAGTGTACCTGTTTATGTGGATCCCAAACATGACCATTTTTTCGCATTTAGCGGAGTTCGTTTGTTCAAACCAAACGCGGCTGAATTTGCCCGAGCTATGGATTCAACCGATCCACAATCAGGAGCAAAATCACTGTGGGAAAAATTGAATGCTGAACATGTTTTGGTTACACTGGGTGCTGAAGGTATGTTTTTAACCACAGCTGAAGATTCATTCAGTATCAAAACGAAAGCACGGGCGGTTCATGATGTTTCCGGGGCCGGGGATACAGTGATTGCAGTTTACGCGCTGGCAGATCAGTGCGGTGCCTCACCGGAAGAAGCGGCCAATTTAGCCAATTTAGCCGCTGGACGTGTGTGCGAAGAAGTGGGTGTTATACCCATAAACTTGGATATGCTGACTGAAATATTGAATCACCACCACTCCTGATTTCTCTTTTCCTAACCTAAATCCTTTCTCAATTTCAGGCTAGTTATGATCCGTATAACCCTGAAAATTCTACTATTATTCTTTCTTGCCGGTCAAAGTTCTGCTCAACATGATAATCGCTACGATCCTTTTGATTGGGTCATGTATCGTCAATTGGGCGCAATTACATCGGTTACGGAGGGCTTTCGCTATTTTTATATTGGCACAGAAATGGGTGGTGTGGTCCGCATTCAAAGCATCGGCCACCAGTTGGATGAACCGATCACGCAAGCCCAGGGATTAAAAAGTAATCACATATCAGCGGTTTACTTTGACAGGCATACGGGCAGACTTTGGGTCATTGCCGGTGATTATATTCATTCGAGTCATTCCCGTGAAGGTGATTGGGATATTGATAATATCAGTTATTGGGGTTTACCGAGACAAACAACAATCATGAGAATGGGATCATCTCAAAATTATGTATGGGTTCACGCAAGCAGTGGTTATGTAAAATTGGATCACATATCCGGGATTTTTTTAGGAACGTACACTTTTCCGGATGAAGAGAATATACAATGGAACAGCAGCACGAATTTTCCAAGTCAGGATCTCGATATAATGAGTGAATATTCACTTTCAGACGGGTGGTTGGCAATGGGTCAAAGTGCTGTTAATCCATATGGAACAGATTGGCGAATAACCACTTTCTTCCAGGGAAAAATGGGCGATGTCGTAGCGGGGATGGCTGATGGAACAATATTTGTTGGGAACAATAGTATGAAATATTTAGACCCCATCACTGCAGGTATTGGCAACAATGATGTACAATTTATCATGGATGAGGCGGCATTGATCCTTGGTGGCCGCCAGTCTGCAAATACCCATGGTCTCACATATTTCTATACACGCAGGGATATTCTGGAGATCAATAGTTTCAACGACAATATTAACCTAACGGCAGGTCCGTATTATTGTGCAGTGCGTGCCGGTGATGAAATCTGGTACGGAGGTAATGATTTGATTGCTGTTTATGATGAAAAGGATGATTTCTGGAGAACATTGGATGAAACACGTGGATTTAAGGGGCAAATCATTACTTCTATGGTGGCCGATAGTGAATTTGTTTGGGTGGCTTCATCATCTGGAATTTTTCGATTGGATCAACAAACCAAACGAATCAACGATTTATGGTTTGAAAAAATGTTTGATCACATTTTTATATATGACCTGGAATTAGTGAATGACCAATTATGGATCGCAACTAACTATGATTTGTCTATTGTTGATTTGAAAAATAACAAATTAATGAATCAAAAAACGGTTGGTTCATTGGGTAATATGAAAGGAATGGAAAACCTCCTGTCCGGGTTCAAGGTTATAGAGCGTTTTAAAGACGAAATTATGGTGAGTACCAAGCAGGGCGTGTGGAGTTTTGACCTCAGCAAACAAGAGTGGTTTGAATTATTAGATGCGTCTGTTTATGCTGGGTATGAAATAACGGATTTAGTGCGTACTAAAAAATTTATTTTCCTGGCAACCAATGATGGCTTTATTCGTTATGATTTAAAAGATAGATTCATTCGTGATTATCATTATGATTTTATCGGCCAGGTATATGATATGAAATTGAGAAAAAAGCACCTGTGGCTCGGCACATCGAATGGATTGATCAAATTTAAATGGACCAAAGATTGAACGTAATTAAATCTATATTGCTGTTATGCTTACTACTTACAGTTGTTAGCGGCCAAAGAAACATGCGCAATAAACAAGATCTAAAAGCTACGAATATTGAGCAATTTCACCTCATGGCCGTTCCTAATGCCATGACTGAAGATGGAAAAATAAAACTGAATATCCATGTCATGATCCCCAGTTATGCATTGCAATTTGTGAAAGAAAATGGCGGTTTTGAATCAAGTTTTGAAGCAAGGATTTCTCTATTAAATAAAGAGGGAAAACAAATTAAGCACGAAGCTATCCAGGAAACACTTAAAGCTTCGGATTACCTGGAAACGGTCAGTAAGTCAAATTGGTATTTTATAGAACAGGATTTTCTTGTAGAACCAGGAAAGTATACCATTGTCAGTGAAGTGATGGATATTGATACACGCAATCGGGGCATTAGGGAAAAAGAAATTGATCTTACAAAATATGTTGATGATTTTATTCTTTTCCCACCGCAAGTGATGATTCATTATAAAGGTACTTGGCAGGGTGGTAAAAAATTAATGCCCAGCTATAAAAATGAGATCAGTGTTCAGCAACCAACTGTACCTGTACTCATTTCTGGGAAGGTTCAAAAAGGTGAATATTCTTTAAACTTGGAAATAAAAGATGCGGATGATGTGCTAATTAATAAACTGGATTCTACATTTACAAATTCAATTGAGAATTTTAGTCATCAGTTAGAATTGAATTTAAATGAAGTTCAGGGTTTACGTGTAAAATTGTATGTTAATCTTTTGCAGAATGATAAATCTGACCAGCAATTGGTAGAATTAAAAATCAAACGCCCGGGAGTTTCTTCAAATATTCGAGAAGTGGATGAAGCGATTGATCAAATGCGCTACATTCTATCTAATGAAGAACGATCCAAACTTAATAAAGTCAGAAAAAAAGATCGGGAAGAATTATTTTACTCTTTTTGGAGTGAAAGGGATCCTACTCCAGAGACCAGTACCAATGAACTTATGGATCAGTATTATTCTCGTGTACGCTATGCCAATGAACATTTTACATCATTTACACCTGGCTGGCGTACAGATATGGGTATGATCTATATCCTCTTTGGCCCCCCTAATGACATTGAGCGTATTTTCATGAATAGCAATCGTAATGCTCACCAAAACTGGTATTATTACCGCATCAACCGTACGTTCACTTTTTATGATGAAAACGGCTTTGGTGATTATAGGTTGACGACACCATATATTTACGGGCGTGCCTGGTGACCGTACTGGAGCGCTTTTCCTACAGCGGGCTTGAATCCTACAAAAAATGCCCGGCTCAATTCAAATTTCGTTATATCGATAATATCCGTAAACCAGATGAAGGTATTGAAGCCTTCATGGGTAAACGTGTTCATGAAGCATTGGAATTTCTGTATACTGAAGTCAGTTCAGGGCGCTTGCCCTTTATTGACAGCGTTTTTGATCATTATGAAAAAATGTGGAATGATCAATGGCATGAACGTATCGCCATTGCCAAACGCGGTGAACGTAAAGAGGATTATTTCCGTTTAGGTGAGGATTGCATAGCTAGGTTTTATCGCAATAACCAGCCCTTTTCAGACCCGGTAGAAGGAATTGAGTTGGAAATGGATTTTATGCTTGATAGTGATGAATCCTACCGTATGAAAGGTATTTTGGATCGCTTAGACCATGATGGCCAGGGTAATTATGAGATTCATGATTATAAAACGGGCAAACGCGCTTTGAATCAGAATCAAGCTGACAATGATGGCCAATTAGCGCTGTATCAGATTGCGCTTGAACAGCAGCGAGATAATGTGAAAAGTGTAGCTCTCGTCTGGCATTTTGTACGTTATGGAATTGTTGTTCGGTCAAAACGGACTACAGAACAATTACGGCAATTAGTTGGATCCATGAAAAAAAGAATAGATGAAATTCGTTTTAATGAAAAAGAGGGAGGTGAATTTCCTGCTAAACCGATGATTTTATGCAATTGGTGTTATTATTGGGAGGAATGCCCTCAAAAAAAGGGCAGCAATCCGTTTATAAAATAATAGAGTGCTTTTTATTCAACCACACATGAATTGGTCATAAACAATACCAATTCCAGCAAGTAGACCGTGAAACTAAAATTCTCCATTATATTGATTCTGATATTATTTCTTGGATGTGACAGGTTTGTTGAAAAACCTAATTGGTTCAAGGGTAATCTCCATACGCACACTTTATGGAGCGATGGCGATGCTCCTCCGGAAACTGTGGTAAATTGGTATCGCAAGAACGGTTACAAGTTCCTGGCGCTTTCGGATCATAATATTCTATCTGCAGGTGAAAAATGGATCACTGTGCTTGATACTGCAGATACAGACATATGGCCGCCGCAATTCACAATTGAGAAACTGGAAAAACTGAAAGCAGAATTTGGTGAAGGGTGGCCTGTTTTACGTCAAAGGAACGATACACTGCAGATGCGTCTGAAAACACTCAAGGAATTGAAAGATAAGTTTGAGCAACCCGGAGAGTTTATATTAATTCAGGCAGAAGAAATTACGGATGCATTTGAAAATTACCCTGTTCACTTAAATGCGACAAATCTTGAGTCATTAATATCACCACAGGGAGGCAGCAGTGTATACGAAGTGATGCAGCGCAATATGGATGCAGTTGTATACCAACGTGAGCAAACAAATCGCTCAATGATCGCACATATCAATCATCCTAATTTTGGCTGGGGAATTGTTGCTGAAGATTTGATAAGATTGGAAGGGGACTCTTTCTTTGAAGTATATAACGGTCATCCAAGTGTAAAAAACTGGGGTGATAATGCTCATCCGGGCACCGATAGAATATGGGACATTGTTCTCACCAAACGTCTTTATATGGATGGTGATATTTTTTATGGTTTGGCGACAGATGACGCTCATTCCTATTATAATTTCAAAGTTGGTACAGCCAATGCTGGCCGGGGCTGGGTGATGGTATATGGCCACTCACTAAAAGATGAAGATATTGTTAATGCATTAATAGCAGGTGATTTTTACTCCAGTGCAGGTGTGCTCTTGGATGATATTACTATATCTGATAACCAAATAAAGGTAACTATAAAAGCTGAACCTGATGTTGCATATACTACACAATTTATAGGAACACCATTGCATGCTGATACATCATCATTTCCCATAGCAGATGATAATGGACAGCCAGTACATATATCCCGTGTATACAGCAATGAAATCGGGCAGGTTTTATTTGAAACAAATGAAAATCCTGCCATTTACCATTTCAAAAATGATGAATTATATATTCGTGCCAAAATTATTTCCAATCGCAAACATCCCAATCCCTATGCTGAAGGAGATTTTGAAATGGCTTGGACGCAGCCAGTTGTATTATCAACAAGGAAATGACTTATTTTTGAAATCTCATATCGTTTAACTTAATAACCGTTTTATTTTCCAACCCTATTATGAAATTGAAACAGAACGAAATTAAAGCAATCAAGGAATTATTGGCCGCAGCCGAAAACCGCTCCAATCGTACCCTGGAAGATTTACATAAAAGACTGTCAGCAGATAACCATGTTGAACTGTACGTTGATGGCGCAGCTGATCTTCATTCAAAAACCGCTGGAATCGGTGGAGTATTTTATCAGTACGGTAATGAAATTGATACATTTTCTGAATATCTTGACGATGCAACAAACAATGAAGCTGAATACAGTGCATTGATCCGTGGTTTACACATGGCCAAAGAAATGAATATTGCCAGCATTAATATCTTTTCAGATAGCCAATTAATAGTTAACCAGGTAAATGGTGAATTCAGGGTGAAACATGAAAAAATGATTCCCCTGCATGCAGAGGCAACAGAATTATTGGATGATTTTGATTCATGGTCATTGGAATATATTCCAAGGGATAACAATACAGTTGCAGATAAATTGTGTAAAGCAGGAATGATGTTAGGTAGATGAGATAGAAGATGGTTAAAGGTAAGGATTTTAAATAAATGAAAGCACTGATCACAGCAGGTGGACATGGAACGAGGCTGCGGCCCATTACCCATACCCAGAATAAACATTTGATACCCATTGCCAACAAATTGATGCTGGCTTATGCGTTGGATTATGCAAAAGAAGCAGGTATTGATGAAGCGGGTATTATAATCAATGGCGGAGATACATCCATAGAAAAAGCATTCGGAGCTGGTGAAGATTTTGGATTAAAGATCACATATATCGAACAGTCAGCTCCCCTTGGATTAGCACATGTGGTCAAGACTGCTGAAACATTCATTGGCAGCGATCCTTTCGTCTTTTATCTCGGTGACAATATTCTTGTGGGTGGAATAAAAAAATTCATTGATGATTTTAATTCTCATGGTTCCAATTGCCATCTTGTTTTAAGTGAGGTTCCGGACCCTAATCGCTTTGGTGTTGCGGATGTAAAAGATGGCAAAATTATTGGCATTGAAGAAAAACCGAAAAATCCAAAAAGTGATCTGGCCGTAACAGGAATTTATGTCTATGATAGTCACATATTTGAAGCAGTGAATAATATAAAACCTTCCGCCCGCGGTGAACTGGAAATTTCGGACGCTCACCAGTATTTACTGGAAAAAGGGTACAGTGTTTCCTATTCTGAAATAACCGGCTGGTGGAAAGATACCGGTAAACCATCAGATTTATTGGAAGCAAACCGTCTTGTTTTGGATAATATCAAAGATGAGCGTAAAGGTAAAATTGATTCAGCATCAACAGTTTCCGGGCGAGTTGTTCTTGGAGAAGGAACAAAGGTAACGAATTCAAATATCCGCGGGCCGGTTATCATCGGCAATAATGTGGGAATTGAAGGTGCCTACGTTGGACCTTATTCAGCCATTGGGGATGGGTGTGAGATCATCAACAGTGAAATTGAATATTCTATTCTGATGAATGATTGTAGAATAAGCAATATATCTCGCCGTATAGAAGCATCTTTATTAGGAAGTGATGTAGAACTATTGCGTTCAAAATCAAAACCTGTTACACACCGTTTTATTCTTGGTGATCAAAGCCGGGTTGAAATAGACTAACCATTGGTAAAGTCTGTCCTTGAACTGCATGATGTTTCTGTTTTTTATCCAGGACAGCGATTTTTATTTAAAAAAAACAAGTTAAACCAGGCTCTTTACACAATCAATCTCCATTTACAACAGGGTGAAATACTTGCAGTTGTTGGAGAAAGTGGAAGCGGAAAATCAACATTGGGTAAGTCTATAGTCGGACTGGTACACGATATTAGTGGGCAATACATTTATAATAACAATCATTATGACCCAAGCAATATGGATAACCTTCGTGGTGAAATTCAGATCATATTCCAGGATGCTCTAAGTTCACTAAATCCACGTTTGCGCATAAGTAGTGCAATCAGAGAAGTGATTAATCACCATCATCCAAAGGTTGACCAAGAAAAAAAATTACACGAATTACTTGAAAAAGTTGATTTACCCTTTGATACAAGAGATAAATACCCCCATGAATTATCAGGTGGACAGCGTCAAAGAGCCTGTATCGCTAGGGCTTTGGCTGTAGAACCAAAAGTGTTAATATGTGATGAAATTGTTTCTGCGTTGGATGTTTCTGTACAAGCAAAAATACTAAACTTGCTATTAAAACTCGTTTTTGAGGATGGCTTATCTATTTTGTTTACCACACATGATCTTCATGTTGTTGAATCATTTGCTCAAAGTGTAATCGTGATGAAATCAGGGCGAATTGTTGAAATAGGTAGTGTAAAAGATGTATTTCACAATCCTGAACATGAATATACCAAAAAATTATTGGAATCAATTCCTGAAAAAGTGTAATTCATAATGAAAATCGATCTTAATTGCTTTAACTTTATCACTTCATTTTGAACAGTTCAATAATCCGAGATAATACTTAATGGGATTCCTTAACAATTCATTTTCATGGATATCAGGCGATATTGCTATTGATTTAGGTACAGCAAATACCTTATTGTGGCTCAAAGGGAAAGGTGTAATGATCAATGAACCTTCTATCGTTGCCCGTTCTGTTCATGATGGTAAAATAGTCGCTGTAGGCAACGAAGCTAAAGCTATGGTTGGCAGAACCCATCGTGAACTTGAAACCATACGTCCACTCCAAGATGGTGTTATTGCAGATTTCGATATGACCGATGGAATGCTCCAGGGGTTTATCCGCAAAATTAATATTAATCGTTTGGCCAGGCCGCGCATGGTCATTTGTGTACCTTCAGGAGTTACAGAGGTTGAACGCCGTGCAGTTAAAGATTCAGGTGAACGTGCCAATGCCCGTGAAGTATTTTTAATTGAAGAGCCAGTTGCGGCAGCTATCGGTATTGGACTCGACATTAGTCAACCCATTGGAAATATTATTGTCGATGTTGGCGGTGGTACAACTGAAATTGCTGTTATTGCTCTGAATGGTGTAGTCACCAAGGAAACGATTCGCATTGCCGGAGATGAAATGGATGAAGCCATCGTGCAGTGGTTTCGTAATGAACATAAGCTGGATATCGGTTTACCCACTGGTGAAGCAATCAAGAAATCCGTTGGCTCGGCCATGCGCATGCAAACAGAATCTATATCTGTTAAAGGTAGGGACCTGGTGAGCGGTATACCAAAAACAATCGATGTTTCTTCAGATGAGATTCGTCAAGCACTGAAGGAAACAGTAAACAGTATTGTTGAAGCAGTTAAAAAAGCATTGGAACGCACACCGCCTGAATTAGCATCTGATATTTTGGATAGAGGCATTATCATGACTGGTGGCGGAAGTATGCTTAAAGGTATTGATCAGATTATCCGCGAGCGTACCAATATACCGGTTAATTGTGCTGAAGATCCTTTATTATCGGTTGTGAAAGGAACCGGGATGGTCCTGGATAACATCCGTAAATATGAACCGGTGTTGATCTGATATGTAATGAGGAAATTTTACCTCGCTCTCATCCGACAGCGTGATCACGTTGTCTTTTTTCTCGCAGTTCTCATATCATTTACATTAATCCTCACGAACGATTCCCGTGATATTGCAATTCTTAGGGGTAAAGCAAATGATGCTTTTGCTTTCATGTATCAACCGGTTTCCTGGCTACGCTCTATGGTCATCGTTGAAGAAGAAGCGGCAATGCTTCGTGAAAAAAATATTCAACTGAAATTGCAAGTTGAATCCATGCTGAATTTGGCGAATGAAAATGAACAATTAAAAAATCTGCTGAATTACAAAAGGGAAAGTCAGCTGAGGTTGCTGCCGGCGAAAGTTATTAATAAAGGTATTACATCAAATATGAGTACAATTACGATTGATGTTGGTTCTGAACATGGAGTCAAACGCAATGCACCTATATTGACTCCCAATGGTGTTATTGGAAAAACTGTTGCAGTGGGAAAATACAGTTCCACCGTGCAGGTAATCAGTGATGTAAATTTTCGTTTAAGTGTACAGATAAAACCATCTAATGCCAGAGGTATTTTACGTTGGGTGTATGGTGATTTATGTGAAATCAGGGAAGTCCAGAAAAATTCGGAAATCAATATTGGTGACCGAGTTCTAACTTCGGGTTTCAGTGATATATTCCCTAAAGACCTCCCAGTAGGGGAAGTAACCGGTATTCGTGAAGAAAGAGGTAGTTTTCAAAAAATTGTTACAATTCGCTTCGCGGAAAATCTTGGATCATTAATAAATATTTTTGTGATAACCACTATCAGAAATGCAGTGGAATAAATTCATAATCCTGCTCATTGGTGTATTTTTTATGCAGTTTTACCTGGCTGAATTCATGTCCATAAGGATGATTCGTCCGGACTTTATGACCATTTTTATACTCTATACTGCAATTAAACTCGGTCGTTTTTATGGAGTAATCGCAGGTTTTACTCTGGGGTTTTTAACTGATCTAGCTGGAGTGGGTTCATATTTTGGTCTTTCTTCACTAATGTATTCCATCAGCGGATATTTAACCGGTTTTTTGAAAGATCAATATAATCGCCTGATACCATTTTATTTCCATTTATCATGGGTAGGTATCATTTTCTTACAGTTCCTTATTTTTAGTTTTGTACGTTATCAATATTTATATGAGACAGATTTTATTTCTTTTATAGAAGCTTGGATATTGACTATGGGTTATACAATGGGTTTTATTTTAATCCTGCAACTAATAATACCTTTCAGGGTGTATTACCGTGCTGAAAGCAGCTAACCTGATTCCCCAAAAACGACTCTATGTTATCAGCGGGGTTGTCCTTTTGTTAATGATTTCATTGGTGTTAAGATTTTTTTATTTACAAATTTATTTCCATGAAACATACAAGAAGAAAGCAGAAGTCAACAGGATCCGTGCTATTCCCTTAAATGCACCGAGGGGCTTAATCCTGGATAGAAATGAAGAAATAATTGTAGATAATTATCCTACGTATGTTTTAAATGCAATTCCCGGTGAAATGCTTGCAAAGCGAAAAAATTTCCAAATCATTAGTCTATGTACAGGTATTGACACTGTTTTATTAGAAGCAAATTATAAAAAATATTTTCGAGGAAAATTTTTACCGGTGCGATTAGCTAAGGATTTATCATTTGATCAATTGAGCCGCATAGAAGAACATAAACAGGATTTGACAGGAATTAATTATGTACAATTCCCGGAGCGTTATTTTCCTGGAAAAATAAATGCTGCTCATTTACTCGGTTACGTGAAAGAAGTAGACCAGGCAATGTTGAAAGATTTAAATGTAAAAGATAAATATCTTTATGGCGATTTAATTGGCTGGCGTGGTTTGGAAAAAGTGTATGAAGATCATTTGCGTGGAGAAAAAGGGGTTTATTTTGTAGAAGTAGATGCACATGGCCGTGAAATGGGTCTGTCCACAGATTACCTAAAGGAAAATGCAATTCCGGGAAAAGACCTGCAAACAACGCTATTGATACCATTACAAAAAATGCTTGAACAGATTTTAGATGGTAAACGAGGAGTCGTATTAGTGTCTTTACCTGAAACTGGTGAAATGCTGTCCATGGTAAGTAAGCCTGATTATCCTCCGGATTTATTTACCGGCGCCACTACTGTGAAAGAATGGCAAGAAATAATCAGTAATCCGGAAAAACCATTATTAAACAGGATGACCCATGGCTTATATCCACCCGGTTCAACGTTAAAAATAATTACTGCAATGACATTAATGGAAAAGGGTAATATAAATTATTCTGAAACAATCGATTGCAGCGGTATTTATGAAATTGGCGATCGGCAATTCCGCTGCTGGAAAGAAACAGGACATGGCAAAATGAATCTGGAACAAGCCATTACGCAATCCTGTAATATATATTTTTATCATGTTGTCCAGCGCTTATCTCTTGATGAATGGTCAGAAGCGTGTAAAGCATTTGGTTTTGGAAATGTGACAAACATTGACTTGTTCTCTGAAGCAAAAGGTGTTGTCCCCAACTCATCATATATGAATAAGCAGTATGGCCGCTGGGGCTGGTCAAAAGGTCATTTATTAAATCTTTCACTCGGGCAGGGTGAGTTGGTGGTTACGCCACTTCAAATGATGCAATATGTAAATCTTCTTGCCATGCAAGGTGTCGCTCCAGAAGTACATATTGTAAAAGATTTAACTAAAAAGAATTATATTGTAAAGAACTATTCACAACGTACTTGGAACCGAATTGAAAAATATTTACAAAATGTAATTACATCAGCACATGGCACTGGGAAGCGAGCCAATACTAATATTCAAGGACTCAAAATTTCAGGAAAAACTGGTACAGCTCAAAATCCTCATGGAGAACCACATGCCTGGTTTATAGGCTATGGTGAAAAGGATAATGAATTAGTTTCCATAGTTGTATTAATTGAAAACGGAGGTCATGGAGGTGAAACTGCAGCTCCAATCGCTCGCCGTGTATTCGATTTTCTATTTTCTTCCAAAGATAATATGAAACTGGCATTTTCATTATGATTCAACTGTTTTTACAAAAATTCAGGGAATCAACTATGAGTATTCTCATCATTTCATTTTTACTTACAGGTATTGGGTTAATTGCCTTAAAAAGCATAAGCACAGGACATGAAGGACATTTTTTACAGCAATCTTTCTTCAAACAATTTATTTTTCTACTTCCTGCTATTTTTGCATTTTTGATAGTATTCTTTATTCCACGGCACACTATACATCGTTATATCTATGGATTATATGGTGTAATGATCGTATTGATAATTATACCCTTTTTGGGTTCGGAAATTGCTTCTACATTTCGCTGGATTGATGTTGGTTTACCAATTGGCTTTCAACCATCTGAACTTGCTAAATGGATAGTTGTAATTGCGTTAGCGCGGTATTTATCCGACCATAACCTGGAAATGAATTATTTTTCTGTTAGCATATTGCCTATCATAATAGTTTTGGTTCCGGCAGCTATTATATTGACTCAACCTGACTTAGGAACAGCTATCATTATTTTAGTACCCGTACTGCCTATGTTATACTGGGTGGGTGCCAGACCATTCCATCTTTTCCTCATGGTTGCACCATTGGTTAGCATCCTGACAGCATTCCACTGGATGTCATTTTCAATCTGGGCTGCTATTATGTTATTTATAATTTATAAAGCTAAACCAAATTTGGTTTTTAGTATTTCAACATTTTTTGGTAATGTGTTCCTGGGATTACTATCACCTGTTTTATGGGGTATACTGAAAGTATATCAGCAAAAACGCATATTAACCTTATTCAATCCTGAAATAGACCCTCTTGGTGCCGCCTATCAAATCATTCAAAGTAAAACAGCTATTGGTGCAGGAGGGTGGTTTGGCAAAGGTTGGGGGCAAGGGACACAAACTCATTTAAAATTTCTACCGGTGCAAGAATCAGATTTTATCATTTCTGTTATTGGCGAGGAATTTGGTTTTATCGCAATTTTAATTTTAATTACTTTATTTACACTTTTGATCTTGCGCACTTTACGATTGGCATATAATGTAGATGATCGATTTTCCAGTCTCGTTTTGCTGGGATTAAGTACCATATTTACAGCTCATGTATTTGTTAATTTTGCTATGACTGTGGGGATGATACCTGTAAAAGGACTGCCGCTTCCATTCATATCGTATGGAGGTTCATTCTTGTTATCTAGTTATGTTATGGTTGCTTTCATAATGAACTTAAGTATTGATCCTAAGGATTATTAAAAAGTGCAATGGACATATACAGAATCGTCGGTAAATTTATATTCTATTTTTTTGTAAAAAAAATAAATGATAAATCCATTTGTTAAAATTGCGGTCTTCTGCGCAGCTGCTTTTTTCGTAGTTCATCTTGCAGCACAATCTGATGCTCAGCAGATTAAGCGCTTAAATGATAAAGTTGCGCAGTTGAATACCCGGATTGATGAGCTGGAAACAAAGCTGAATATTTTACTTCCGGAACTTCAAACTACTCTTAAGGCTACTGCGTCTGCGAAAGTACAAACAGATTCAGTTTCAATTCTGATAATCAACCGGATTAATACAATACAAAATAAAATCAGGTTATTGGAAGATAAAGCTGCTTATTCTGACAGCACAAATTTTGAAGTTTTAGCACAACTTGTTATGATAGAAAATAAAATCATAACCTTGGCGAACAGTTTTACTGAATTATATAATGTTCGTAATGATCAAACACCTGCATCTCCAAGCTCAAAAATCAGTCCAACTGAATATAAAAGACTTTATATTGAAAGTTTGAGCAATTTCCAAAATAGCATGTATGGCCAGTCCATAAAGGGATTTTCAAAGCTGGTGATCAGTGACCCGCAAAATGATCTTGCTGATAATAGTCAATATTGGCTGGCAGAATGTTATTATTCCCAAAAAAATTATAAACGATCCATAATAGAGTTTGAAAAAGTTTTCACCTTCCCCGGAACAGATAAAGATGATGATGCACAATTAAAACTGGCGCTTGCTTATCAAAGCATGGGCAACCTGGAAAAAGCCAGAGAAGAATTTCAACGCCTGGTAGATTACTTTCCCGGCAGCGAATTCTATGATCGTTCCAAAGAAGCACTGAAGCAATTAACCATCGAATAAAAAATAATCAATTATGAGTAAACTTTTTTACATGACAACGGAAATTATTCCGTTCGCAAATACATCATCTTTGGCACCTTTTTCGACAAGAGTTCCTTTATTACTTCAGGGAAAAGGCCACGATATTCGTACTATTATTCCAAAATATGGCTATGTGAGTGAACGTAAATATATTCTAAGAGAGGTGATTCGACTGCGTGAAATTCCTTTCGAATATGATGGCAGTGAAAAAGTACTTTCTGCTAAAAGTGCTTTTATTCCTAAAACACGTGTTCAAGTTTATTTCCTGGAAGATAATGAATGGTTTAAACCACAGACAAACCTTGTATATAAGTCAAAAAATGGAAGAATTTTAGCGGATAATGATGAGCGTTTTGCAATTTTCTGTAAAGCAACACTCGCAACACTTCCTCATTTGTTCTGGAAACCTGACCTATTCCTTTGCAATGGATGGCAATCGTCTTTTGTCCCTGCTCTTTATAAAGAGGAATATGCCAGCAATGATTTTTATGGTAACATAAAAACAGTTCTTTTGGTGCATAACATGGATGATGAATATACGAGTTTTGGGCAGGCTGCTTTTGAAAAAGCAGGACTGAAAATTCCTGCTTCAATGAAAAAAGGTAAAACCAATGCTTATGAAGCTGCAGCGGAAAATGCCGACATGATCATCGCCCTGGAATCGCCATCCAATAATCTTACAGAAAAATTGTTCAAACTTCCTGTCGTAAAAGCCAAAAAGAAAAAAGTAGTTACTGTTAAGGTTCCTGAAGGAGAAACACTGGATTATCAGCCCGTAGCTGATAAACTGGATAAAGTCCTTGAGAAACTAACCGGCTGATCATACGTTTATAATTCATTAATGAAATCATCGTTTATATTCAGGTTCCTAGGGATCGGTTTAATCTCTGCGTTTTATATAGGGTGCATGGAGGATCCATTGCATGCTGATTTGAGCGATGGAGAACTTGACCTGGCAGTAAAAGAGCTCTATGGAATTGATGGCGTTACTTACCAAATACCCCCCTCAATTGGCAACAAAACTAGACTCCATTTAGGTACTGATGAGGGTTTTAATTATAAAGCACTTTTATTTAAATCATCGTTCATCTCAAATGAATCATTCTACTGGACATTATCTTCCTTTTTGGATTCGACAGTGCATATTGATAGTGCATTTTTCACAATAAATGTTCATAGAGATACACTTGAAACACCCACTACTTTTGAGCTTTATTATTTTCCTGATAACGCACTTGATTCGATCTTCAGTGAAGCAGAATCCAATTATTTGAATTTCACAGATACTGAAATTGCTGCAGCATCTTTTGTTTCAAATGGAACTGAGGAAAGTTACGCTGTAGATACAATTACTACTCAATACAGGGTTAGATTTCCTACAGAAGAAATTTTTGATTCTACTTTTGCTGATACATCCTTGAATTATTCGCTATTATTGACCCTGCCGAATGGAGATGATGAATTACACACTTTTTACAGCCGCGAATATGATTATACTAATGTTCTAACACCTAAACTGGAAATATACTTCAGGCTATTTACTTATCCAGATTCTGCGGATACTTCCCAAGATGTAAATATTGATACTCTTTCCAGGTCCTTTTATGTATCTCAAGATTTAAGCCTATTAGTTCCCCCGGAGCTGACAGAACAAGATACTGCGTTTGTTTCCATTGGACGAGGAAAGGGATTGCGTAGTGTGATAAGCATGGATTTTTTGGATACACTGCAGTTACCCAACCAAACAAGTTTTGACAAAGCAGAATTAACATTTCATATTGTTCCGGATACTAATATTGCTTCATTCAGTATTTGGGCAGCACCTTTGACTGACACTGTTTCATTATCCAGTTTTAAGACATTTGAAGAAGATGACTTCAGTGTAGAAGGTTCAATGTATTCCAGCGGATCAGTCCTAAATAATAAAGTTGTTTTCAATATTAGGAATTTTCTGCAGAATCAGAATTTTGAAAATGTGGATAATCTTGGACTAAAACTATATGCAAACATCAATAATAATTTGCAAACAGATGTCCATTTTTATTCTGCAGATCATGATTCATTATATCCCAAATTATTTATCCAATATGTGGCTCCGTAGATTTATTATTTTTTCAATAATCTCTTTTGCGTATGGGCAGTCGATTCATAATGCCTACGGCCTGGGGTTAATATCTTTTAATCATAATGCGGCAGATGCTGCAATGTCCAGCCGTGGTATTATTCCAACTCTAAATCAACATATTTCCTTATCAAATCCTGTAACTTGGAACAACTTGAAATTTGCTTATTTAACGGGCAATTACACGGGGAATGAGTTTACAAGTGATGACGGAGAGAATGGATTAACCGGTATTAGCAGCGCGCAATTTGCTGTTCCAATTGGTGAAAAATATGCTTGGGGATTTGGCGTAAAACCGCTTTTCAATCAACAGTATCTCATTGAAGATGATCAAGCAGAATTTTATGTACAAGATGATACATTGATTACAAAACGTTCTGTGGATGGTTCCGGCGGTATATCAATATTTTATACTGCTTTACGATTTCCCGTATCAGCCATGGAAAATATTGCCATTGAACTGGATATACTATTTGGTTCACTGCGCAAGGATAGCAAATTAAGCATTGATCAAAGTGTTTATCATTTTTTTCAGAGACATTTATATTCAGGATCACTTTATAAAATTCACTTTTCTTCTGCTAGGTTGAATAGCGGTAAATACCCTTTGAACATTTATGCTACGTTTGGCGGAGTTTTAAATTCATTAAAGTTAAAACACCATTCATTTCAACCTTTTGAAGATGTCAATCTTAATGGTTATTATGATGGTGAAGACAATCCTTCACCGGCAATTATACCCAGTATAGAAATTGATATTTATGATAATATTTTTAAACCAACTGAATTGGGAATAGGATTTGATTGGACATTAAACTCCGGCTTACATATGATGCTGGAAATGCATAACTGGCAGGACACGGGTAAAAAGAATCAAACATTATATCCATTATTGTCACATTATGTAAATCAATCTCAACAGGTATCGTTAAGTTTTGCAAAATTTTCTCCTGAAATAGCTTTTAAATTATCCCAAAAAATGCAGTACAGAGGCGGTATTTACTTGCGGACAGATAAGATGGAAGAAAAGGGTTTCCAAGTGAATGAAATGGGCATTTCTTTAGGGTTTGGTATTAAATTCGGAGTTGCAAATAATCAAATTGATTTTGCGTATAGACATGGCATCCGTAGTGGTGATTTTATCCAAAATGAAAATATTCAACTTTTCACAGTCGGCCTGCAATTGGGCGACTTGTGGTTCGTAAAAAGAAGACCAAAATGAGGTATCAGTTAATGCAATCAATTCATTTTTCTAAAATAATAACTTTAGGTTTAACGGCATTGTTTATATCCATGTGTGTTCCGTCTGTGGATGTACAAAGTGATGAAGATGCAACTTATGAAGCCTACCTTGATTCATTGCGTGAAGTCCGTTGTCCCAGGCTGTTAAGCAGTGCAGCGGAATATTATAAAAACAGGGATTGGCATTCGACAATCAATGTTTACAGGGAAATTGTAGACTTAGGCTGTGATCGTGATGATCCTGAAGAAGTGTACCAGTATTTTGCTATCGCTTATGAATATTTAGGTTTATATGACAGTTCAGAATTTGTATTGGTTAAGGGATTACAGTTATTACCAAATAATGTACAATTGCGTAAACGGTTAGTATATGCTTATTCAAAACAGGGTAAAATAGATCTGCAAATATCAGAATTAAACCGATTGAGTGATTTGATGCCCGATAACATGGATGTAAAAATGGATCTAGCAGAACTCTATGGCAAACAGGGCTTATATACTGACCAAATAGATTTTTTACAACAGGTTTTAGATAAAGATCCAACGAATGAAAAAGCACAAAGTGAAATTGCCCTTGTTTATGAAAAAACTGGCAAAGATCCTTTAGACGTTTATCGAAAACGTTTTGAAAACAATACTGAAAATGTTTCTTATGGTATTGATCTAGCTGACCGACTGCTAGCCAATGATGAGGCCTTGGAAGCTGTAGATGTACTTAAGAAAGTGATTCGCGTGGATAGAACCAGTAAACTCGCTTACCGTAAATTAGGTCAGGCATATTTCAGTGCAGATCAAATAGGTGAAGCTTCGAAAGCCTATGAAGAACTTTTCCTGCTCAATCCCAGGGATATTCAAATTGCCCTAAAAATCTGTGATGTAAATATTGCAAACCAGAAATATGCAAAGGCATTACGCTGGGCAGATAAAGCAATTTCAATTGATAAGAATAAAGGTGAATCGTTCGGTAGAAAAGGAAATGTTTATTATAAGTCCTTCCAGGATTGCAGAAGTGCTGCTATCTCTTTGGATGACCGTGTTGTAGCAACTTTAGCCCATAAAAATTTCAGCAAAGCAGATGAATTAGGATATAGAAGCTTCAATAATTCCAAAACATGGTTGAAAGAAAATGAAGTCTTATTTGGTAAAGCCCAATGGTTCATGTTAGATGATGATATAAAGAATCAAGGCTACGTTTCTCCTAAAAGCAGCTGTTATGAATGGATAGATGAGAAACTAAAAAAAGATTCTAAGTGGTAAATAATTTGGAGGGATATCATTGTGTTTTTACTTAAAGACGCTGATCCCGAATTACATCAAATATTAATGCGTGAAGTGGGCCGTGAATCTTCGACCCTAGAATTAATCGCATCGGAAAACTTTGTCAGTTATCCAGTGCTGGAAATGGCCGGTGGTGTCATGACCAATAAGTATGCAGAAGGCTATCCCGGCAAACGCTATTATGGCGGATGTGAGCACGTTGACGAGGCTGAAGATTTAGCTCGTGATCGAGCCAAACAGCTTTTTAATGCTGAATATGTGAATGTTCAACCCCATTCCGGGTCCCAGGCTAATATGGCAGCAATGCTCACTTTTGTAAAAACTAGTGATACGATCATGGGTTTGGATTTAGCCCATGGTGGACATTTAACCCATGGCAGTCCAGTTAATTTTTCCGGGAAACTCTTTAATGTTATTTCTTACCAGGTTGATAGAAAAACCGGTCGTGTAAATTTTGACAAAGTTAGAAAACTGGCGAAAAAACATAAGCCTAAACTAATTATTTGCGGCGGCAGTGCTTATCCTCGTTATATTGAATTTGAAGATTTCAAGGAGGTAGCTGATGAGATAGATGCATTTTTAATGGCAGATATTGCTCATCCAGCCGGTTTAGTAGCAACAGGATTACACCCATCACCTATGCCATTTTGTGATGTTGTTACAACAACCACCCATAAAACATTAAGAGGACCACGTGGTGGTATGATCATGATGGGTAAAGATAGTGAAAATCCCTTTGGTGTTGTTGCTCCAAAATCCGGCCGTGTAAAAAACATGTCCGAACTGATTGATTCCATGGTCATGCCCGGTATTCAAGGCGGGCCGTTAATGCATATCATCGCTGCCAAAGCAGTTGCCTTTGGTGAAGCTCTACAACCTTCTTTTAAAGTATATACAAGCCAAATAGTGAAAAATGCACAAGCTATGGCTAACGACTTTTTAAGCAAAGATTATCATTTAGTTTCTGGTGGAACGGATACGCATGTTATTTTAATTGACTTAACCAATAAAGGAATCACAGGTAAAGCAGCAGAAAAAGCCTTGGAAAAAGCCGGGATTACAGTAAATAAAAATATGGTCCCATTCGACGAACGCAGTCCATATATCACCAGTGGAATCCGCATCGGTACTCCAGCTATCACTACTCGAGATATGAAGAAAGATCAAATGTCCCTGATCTGTGATCTCATTGATTCTGTTTTACAAAACCCTGAAAATGATGATGTAATTAATTCAGTTAGATCTTCAGTTCAAGACCTGTGTGATGCATTTCCATTATATAGCGATCTTTTGCACTGATCGTTCTCTTTTTTTCCAACAATCTCTCTAAATTCCCACCCATGTTTTTAAATCGCTATTTACACATAGTTTATTTTTGCTTATTAAGCATTTGGGCCTCATCTTGCTCAACGGCCTATTATTTGGAAAACTATCCTGTTTTGGCAGAAGATGTATTTTATCGAAAGGTCCTTTCAGCAGAAAAAAAACTGGATAATGATATTGATTCAGCATTTCTGAATGCTTTAAAATTGAGGACACAATACACTTTTGCATTTGTTGTTGAAAAAGCGGATCGTTTGATTGAAGTTGATTATGATGCTGGAAAAGCTCTCTATGTTGAAGGATTGTTGAGTTTTGAGCAAGCAATTGAATATGGAAAATCCGCACTAAAACATCGGCATCCGGAATTGCAGTCTTTGAAAGATTTGATTATAGCAGATGTGACATTTAATAAAGCTGATATCCCATATTTATATTGGTTGGCAGCTGCCTATGGTGGCGCAATTGGATGCAGCAGGGGAAAATCACATTGGGTCATCCAATTGCCAAAAGTCGGGTATTTGCTCGAAACTGCACTGGCGATTGATCCCAGTTGGAATTATGGTGCACTGCATTCGGTTATGATCTCTTATTCCATGGTTAGGGCCGACCTGCAAGGAAATAATGTGGAAGAAGCCAAACGACATTTCAACGCAGCAATGAGATATTCCAGGAGAAATGACGCTGGAGCTATGGTTTCATATGCAGAAAATGTATGTGTATATGAGCAGGAAAAAGAAAGATTTGTACAAATTTTGAATACGGTCATCAATATGAATGTTAACATAAACAAAGAACTATCTCTTGGGAATATTATTGCTCGTGATCGTGCACGTTGGTTACTTTCCCGTGAAGAAGAACTGTTCTATTAAATGAAACGCTTATTCCAAATTGTTCTGTTTACCGCATTGGTTGGTGATATCAGTGCTAAAAAAACGATCATAAAAATGGCCACCCTTGCACCAGAAGGTACAGATTGGCATGGCATGCTGGTAGAAATGGGCCAACGCTGGCGAGATGTGACCGATGGACAGGTGATTTTGCGTATCTATCCTGGAGGTGTTGTCGGTGATGAAAGAGATATGATTCGCAAGATCAGGATTGGCCAAATTCATGCCGCAGCAGTATCAACTGAAGGCTTATCCGAGATTGATACGAAAGCCTATAGCTTTGCATTACCATTGGTATTTGATGACTATGACGACGTGGATTGGTTCAGGGACCGCATATCTGAAGACCTGGAAGCAGGCATGAGGGAAAACGGCTTTGAAGTATTGATGTGGGTTGATGTTGGTTGGGTAAAATGGTTTACTTCAAAGCCCATCATATATCTTGACGATCTCAGATCAATGCGAATATTTACATGGGCAGGAGATTATCATGCGCAAGAAATGTGGGAAAAAGCAGGTTTCCAGGCTGTGCCCCTGGCATCGATTGATATACTAAGCGGTTTACAGACTGGATTGATCAATGCAGTTGCCACGACTCCGCTCTATGCTCTTTCTCAACAATGGTTTAGCAGTGTAAACTATATGCTTGATATTAATTGGGGTGTACTCACAGCAGGTGTGATCATCGATAAAAGAATATGGGATAAGATCACACATGAACATCAGGTTAAAATGAAAGAGATAACCCATGAAATTGGGATAAAACACCAACGTACCACCAGACACCAGGATGAAGAAGCTATCAGTGTTATGGAAGAATACGGATTAAACGTTCATCAGCCTACTTCAGAAGAATTAGCACATTGGAAGAATTATGTAAAATCGATGCATTCGGAATTAAGAGGAAATTATTTATCAGAAGAAATATTTGACAAAGTAATGAAGCTCATGGCGGAAAAAGATTCCTTGGATGCACAACAATTTTCTGAATAATGACTGAACAAAAGATCCAACTTGCGGACCGTCTGAAGTGGGGGGAGGATGTACTAGCGCTTACAGTATTTTTTCTCCTGGCATTTATACCCGCTTTTGAAACTATAGCTCGCTTATTTGGAAATTCTGGTGTTCCTGCTTCACCAGTATTAGTCCAGCATATGACCCTTTGGATTGGATTTGTAGGTGCTGTCTTGGCAGCACGTCAGAATAAACTGTTAGCACTTACAACAGATCCTCTATTCAAACCTGATGAAGAATTTCATATCGGACGATGGCTGGCAAAAAATGTGTCATTCCTCGTAATTATATCATTGATGTGGGGGAGTTGGAATCTTGTATTAATAGAATATCAATATCCCTTTAACATTGCTCCCAATATTCCCCGTTGGTTCCTCCAGGGAATAATGCCTATTGGGTTTGGACTGATGGCAGTCCAGGTATTTTTTAACAGCTTTAAGGATCACATTTTGCGCAGTGTGATGCTAATGCTAGCATTTATGTGGATATTTATTGCTTTTTCAGAAACATTCAATGAAAATACGTTTTTATTAACTGCCGGCTGTATAGCTCTCCTTGTTTCACTCTATTACGGTGCACCCATTTTCGTGGGTTTAGGCGGATTGGCAGGATTACTTTTTTGGAGTGAGTATACGCCAATTTCGGCCATTCCCGCTGAAGCGTATCGTATTGTCGTCTCGCCATCATTACCAACCATCCCGTTATTCACTTTAGCCGGTTATATTTTAGCTGAAAGCGGTGCCTCGAAACGGATGGTTAAGGTTTTTAGAGTATTATTCGGCTGGATCCCTGGAGGAACTCCAATAGTCATTGTTTTCCTTTGTGGATTTTTCACAGCATTAACGGGTGGTTCAGGAGTAACCATATTGGCACTGGGTGGACTGTTATATCCATTATTACGTAAAGAGGGTTATAATGATCTTTTTTCTTTAGGTTTAATAACAGTTGCCGGTTCACTTGGATTATTATTCCCCCCCAGTTTACCGGTGATTATTTTTGGTGTTACAGCCGGGGTTTCAATTAAGGATATCTTTTTAGCCGGCCTGATCCCAGGTTTGATTCTTGTTCTGGCCGTGGCAGGGTGGTCAATATTCCAGGAAAAAGGAAATAATTCTAAAACGGAGCCTATAAATCTACGCTCAATCGCAACCGCACTCTGGTCAGCAAAATGGGAGATGTTTATTCCTATTTTAGTTTTATTGGGGATTTTTGGAGGCTTTACAACGCTTGTGGAAACAGCTGCTTTAATGGTTTTTTATACATTTATTGTCGAAGTCTTTGTGTATAAAGACCTTAAAATGAGTGAATTTCCCCGTATTCTCTTGGATTGCGCAACATTGATTGGGGGAGTGCTAATTATACTTGGAGTAGCTATGGGGTTGACGAGTTATATGGTGGACGCCCAAATCCCAAGTGTATTGCTGAACTGGGTGCAAACAACTATTTCCTCAAAATTAATATTCTTGTTTATGTTGAATATCATGCTTTTGGTAGTCGGCTGCCTTATGGATATTTTTTCAGCTATTATTGTCATTGTACCGCTCATTATGCCATTAGGGCTGCATTTCGGTATTGATCCTGTTCATTTAGCTGTTATTTTTATTGCGAATTTAGAGCTAGGCTTTTTAACCCCTCCTGTAGGTATAAATTTATTTTTGTCGGCCTATCGTTTCAATCGTGATATGCCCACGATCTATAAAGCGACATTGCCTTTCTTTATAGTTAGATTCATTGTGGTTCTTTTGATAACTTATGTACCCATTATTTCTTTAGGTTTATTGAAATGATGTGGGAACAATCACAGAAAATAATCATTTCTTGACTATAGATTTAAGTGAAGGATATATTCGCCGTCAATAAAAAGGAGCTTTATCGAAGCTAAATCGTTATTATAAATGCTTAAATAACGAGGCGGGCTTGCCCGTCGACAATAGGAGATCATACCAATGAAACGATTTTTCATGGTCGCAGCCATGACCTTTTTATCATTTTCGCGCCCTATTTATGGCCAAAGTGAGGCTGGTGCGATATTTTTACTCATTTCCCCTGGCGCACGTGCTGGTGGGATGGGTGAGGCACAAGTGGCTGTTGCTAATGATGCTTACGCCAGTTTTTGGAACCCAGCTGGATTAGCCTTTCTTAAAGGATCGGAAATGGCTCTAATGCACGTTAATTGGCTCCCAAATTTAGCCGATGACATGTATTATGAATTTTTTGCTTACCGTAAACATTTTCCTTATTTAGGCACGCTGGGCGGCCACCTCATTTATCTGAATCTCGGGGAACAAATTCGTATGGGTGAATCACCCGATGATTATTTAGGGACATTTACCAGTTATATGACTGCTTTAACATTATCCTATAGTTCACTGCTGACACCAAAATCATCTTTAGGGATTAATGCGAAAGTGTCTTATCAGCATCTGACTAATTTTGGTGCAGGAGGCGAAAAGGGTAAAGGAACATCAACGGACTTCGGTTTTGATATTGGATATTTAAGAAAAGAATTCCTGACACCAAACCTCACCCTTGGCTTAACTATAACCAATATTGGGCCTAAAGTATCTTTTATTGATCCTGCACAAGCCGATCCACAGCCAACCAATTTCACACTTGGATTCAATTACGCTATTATCAATTCTGAATACAATAAACTGCATATTGTCTATGATGTGGATAAACTACTGGTGGCTGCTTATCCTGATATGGACTGGGATGGCGATGGGTATATTGGCGGTTACGACGAAAATGGCCATGCTTCTGATAAAAATGCAGAATACAATAGTGAAGGGCAACATGAAACTGCTCATTCAGATCCAATCTACATCGGTATTTTCACTTCATGGGTAGACGATTGGCTGTTAGGCGGTGATATGGATATGACTAAAACGTCAAGTGACGAATACGACCATATCATTGGAGGTTATGATTGGGAAGACCATAATGGTAATGGTGAAATAGACGCCGATGAGGGTGAAATGATTGCTACGGATGGTGAACCGGGAGATGGGGACTGGGGTGACTATAACGAATATGGCCAGAAAGAAGTGGGCAGTGCAAAAGAACGCACAATCATGAATGAATTGGATAAACTCGTCCATAATATCGGTATGGAATACTGGTATGGAAAATATTTTGCTCTGCGGGCGGGATATTATTACGACAAAACCGGAAGAATTATGAATCCCACTTTCGGTGTCGGTTTACGCTTTGCCAACTACGGTTTTGATTTTGGCTACACATCAGGTGAGCCGGACCATCCCTTGGCAAATACCATGCGCTTTTCCCTGAATATGGAATTTTAAATTCCATCATTCTTCCTTAACGACTTTTCCAAAATGAAACGCATATATATTATTCTCATCGTATTGATGATATGTTCCAGTCTATCTGCTGAAATAACTGGAGATAAAGTAGTTAAGATTATACGTGTTTCCTTTCAAACAGATGAGTTGGTAGGAACCACTGGAAATGGTGATTTTTTATTTACTTCTGAATTGGATTTATGCAGTGAGTATATAATTGATCCCTTGCCCCATGATAAATCCTATTTTGAATCCCAATTGAAAGCATTGGATAATTATTTCCGATCCGTTTCCTACTACAAGTTTGGAATTGATTTAGAAAATTCGATAATTTTTCCGGCCAGTGATAAAGCCAGTTACCAACTGGCAAATACGATGGAATATTATCATCCCTACGGTCAAGATAACCTCCATGAAGAGCGGATCACTGAATTGTTCACAGAAACCCTGGAATTGGCCTTTACAGTGGATGGATTAGAATTTTCTAGCGATGATCTTGTTGTAATTGTCCACGCGGGGATTGGTCAGGATTTTTCACTTCCATTTTTAGACCCCACACCAGAAGATATTCCGTCCACTTATGTTGATGATGAATTGCTGTCAGAATATAACGGTGGACCTGTTGTCATTGGTAATTCAACAATCGGACACGGGATCATCATCCCAGAAACGCAAAACCACCTCTTGTATGACATAGCAGAATCCATGTTCTCCTCATCGTCAACACCTTGTGAATATCAATTTGGTTTGACAGGAACTTTTGCCTTGATGATGGGCTTTGCCGTGGGTTTGCCGCCGTTATGGGATACTGAATCAGGACAAAGCGGGATTGGTGTTTTTGGGCTCATGGATCAAGGGTCGAATAATGGCAGGGGACTGGTACCTGCACCACCGGATGCCTGGACACGAAAATATGCCGGTTGGGAAGAACCAATTACATTTCACGCACCGCCGGGAGTTTCTTTTCCGTCCAGGAGCGAAAATAATATCCTTCAGTTAGACATAAATGACCACGAATATTTTTTAATCGAAAATCGAACCAATTGGTTTAGGGATAATGTTTCCGTTGATTCAGCTCGTTTTCTCATGTATGAACAAAGTGGCAATGACCGCTATCCGCCTTTTGTGGAAGTATTGTTCGATTCTGTTAACATAGAGAAAGATACGAATGGCGTCGTTACATCCATAGCGGACTACGACATCGGTCTCCCAGCTTCAGGATTGCTGATCTGGCATATTGATGAAAACAGGATCAATTCAGGTTTAACTGGCTATGGGATCAATGGAGACCGCGAAAAACGGGGTGTAGACCTGGAAGAAGCTGATGGAGCGCAGGATATCGGCTATCCCAACATATTTCTCTTTGCGGACCCGACAGGCGGTTATTTTGGCGATATGTGGTTTCAGGGCAACCCTGAATATGAAAGTCTTTATCCCGATTTTGAAGGTCAACCAATCGAATTCACCCCATTTACATATCCCAATACGAAAAATAATGACGGTGCATCCACATATTTAAGTATTAGCAACATTGGCCTTCCCGGTGACACCATGTCATTTTCAATTACTAATGCAATGTTGGCGGATGGTCTCCCCGACACATCCTTACATATTAGACTCATCCATGATTTCAATACTGATGGTGTCATGGATATTGTTGGTGGGAAAGATAGTTTATGGATTGCTGAAGAAGAGGATATTTCAAACAAGATCCATTTTTATTCCACAACTAATGAGATTTATGATTTGTCTGTTGGACATTTTAATGGAACAGATCGTTTGATCGTTTTTGAAAAATCTGGTTCCGCTACTATTATGAATTATTTTGAATGGAATTCAGATCAGAATGATATGAATTGGGTATTTTATGATAATCTGGATTTTACAAATGCAGTATTTGTAAACGATCCTTTAGGGAATCATCAATACAAACAGTCTTCAGATGATTTCTTTTCAAAGGCTTTTACAAATAATAATGATAGTTCAGTTGATAGTGTTTCAGAATTTTCATATGTATCCATGGCAGATCTGAATTTGGATGGAATTGCTGAATATTTACTTATTGAAGATTATTCCACAAATATCCCTTCATTTTCTGGCAAATTGATGGTCAATCATTTGAATGATATTATTACATCCGGTTTCCCATTCGATTCAGTCATGAACATTTCCACTCCATTGATTAAAGATCTTTTTGGTGATGATCATCCGGAGATCGTAGTTCAAAACATAAATGGAGAGCTATTAATTATCAATTGGGAAGGTGAACTTGAATATCGTTTAACGAATTACGGAGAATTAGTCTGTTTAAGTGAATATGAAGGACGCAATGCTATCGTAACAGAATCAGCCATTTGGATGTTTGATGAGGTCAGTGAGAATTATGGCAATGAATGGATGTCTACACATCATGATTTTGGGAATACTCGCACCCTCCATTTAAACATCTCTAAACGAACTCCAGAATCAGAATTAATTGATAAAAACAAGACCTATACTTATCCCAATCCAGTGTATGATGGATATGTTAAGATCAGGATCGCTGTGGAATCAGCAGAAAGCGTGGAGGTCATGATTTATGACTTTGCGGGATATTTTGTTAAAAAGCTGACATTGGACGATGTGAACCAAGGAAGTATTCACGAACTATCTTGGAATATTGATGATGTTGAATCTGGCGTGTATTTTGCAAATGTGACTGCGAAAAACAGTTCAAAGAGTGAAACAGAGATTCTGAAGATCGGGGTGATCAAATAAACGATGTTTCGTTTCATTCTGTTTTTCATTACAGCATCAAGCCTTCTTTACAGTGAATTCAAATACAACCATCCGGAAGTGGATTGGCAAACATTTGAAACAGACCATTTCCAGATCCATTTTTATGAAGGAACTGAAAATACCGCAAGGGAAGGGGCGTTTGTAGCTGAACAAGTCTTTCCTCATGTAACCGGTTTGTACGACTATGAACCACCAACCAAGACCGATATCATTTTCACAGATCTGGATGATTTTTCCAATGGTGCTGCTTATTACTACGATAATAAGATTATTATTTGGGCGTCACCGCTTGATTTTGAATTACGTGGGAGCCACCGCTGGCTGCAGAATGTGATCACCCATGAATTTGCCCACATTGTTTCTTTGCAAAAAGCAATGAAGGCTGGGCTCAAATTTCCGGGAGCCTATTTTCAATGGATGGATTATGAAGATGAGAAACGGCAGGATGTGCTATATGGATTCCCACAAAAATTGATTAGCTATTCATTACCTGGGACTGCTGTGCCACCATGGCTAGCTGAAGGATCAGCGCAATATATGTTCGCAGGAGCGAACTGGGATCATTGGGATACTCATCGTGATATGATTCTACGGGATAGAGTCTTAAATGATAACGTATTATCATTTACGGAAATGAATACATTTGGAAAAAGTGGGATCGGCAATGAATCCATCTACAATTCCGGATTTGCATTATGCAGATATATTGCAGAAAAGTATGGTCCAGAATCCATCAAAAATATAATGGTGGAACTTTCCAATCCGTTTCAATATTCCATCAGTAATGCCATTAAACAAGCGACTGGTACTAATGGTAAACAGCTTTATGAAGATTTTAAGAAATCGTTGGAAAACGATTATTTTTCCAAAACACAATCTATCAGAGAAAATGAAGTAAAAGGGGAAGTGATCGTCAAAGAGGGAACAGCCAATTTTCATCCCAAATGGTCCCCCAATGGTAAACAGATCGCTTTTATATCAAATCAAGAAAATGATTATTTAGGCCAAACAGACCTTTTCTTGTATGATGTTGAAAGTGGAAAAGAGAAAAAACTAGATGGGGGAGCGCTCTTTGCGCCTGCATGGCATCCCTCCAGAAATGTGATCTATTATACCAAAAAACCCACGATTCCTAATAAACACGGCTCTCGATTTTTTGATATTTACGAGTATAACCTGGAGAAGAAAAAAGAAAAGCGTCTTACCAAATTTCAGCGTGCCTATAATCCAGTTTTTGTCGAAAGTGACAGTTCCATAGCTTTTTTATCATCATCTGATGGAAGTCAAAATATTTTTCAATTCGATCTAAAAACAAAAAAAGTAATTCAATTAACCCATTTTGATGATCATTCAATCTTACGTGGTTTACATATTGATAATGAGAATAACCGATTGATCTTTAATCGAACACAGCACCACTATCGTGATGTGTACCATTATTCATTCAGTGATTCATCTGTTAGTTCTGTCTTGAACAGTCAATTTTGGGACGAAAGAGATGCGTCATTTAGCAACAAAACACTTATTCATTCTGATGATCGATCGGGGGTTTATAATCTTCGAATAAATGATGATCATTATGTAACAAACGTTCTTGGCGGTGCGTTTATGGCAGATATTAATGAACAGGGCGATATAGTCTATTCTCTTTATGAGAATGGCAAGTATATGATAGCATTATTGATAAACCCTCAACCGATGAATGATGCGAATGTGGGTTATAAATCCGATCATTATTTGATCAATGCTGAACATGATGATCCCATTATAGAACAGATAAACACTGATGCCCACACATATTCGGATGATTTTACAACCATGTTCATCCTGCCCAGGGTCATGATGGACTATGAAACGATCAAACCCGGATTTTATTTTTTTTCCAATGAGGTTCTTGAAAGACTGAATGTATTCGGCGGAGCCACCATTAATTCGGTCATGGATGTGGACTTGTTTTTCATTTTTGAATTCAAGCGATTTTATCCCACATTATTTGCCGAGGTTTTTTATCTCACGCGGAATATTCAACAGACGAATTTTTATTCATCCTATCAACTCGATGACAACCTGAAATTCCGATTGACCCAATTCAGTGTAGGGATGCGATTACCTTTATTTGGTGTGACACAGATCGAACTTTTCTCCACTTGGCAAGTGTACCGGGCTTTTATCGAGGAAACTATCCCCACAGAAAATCTCCAGGCGGGAATAGCCTATGATTATTACAAGGGATGGTTAAATGGGATCAAATGGAATTTAGATAATGTCAAACGATTGACTGACGCGGATATCAATCCATCAAAAGGGTTTAAGGTAAATTTTTCAGCTATTCATGAACAGAATGATTTCATCACGGGATTGAATTTATCTGACGCAGGAACGCTGCTAGCGGAATTCGGAGATAATGACACGTGGAGAGTAGATCTAAAAGGCTCATATCATCTTGCAATTCCGTTTACAAATAGATGGACGATCTCACTGCAATCACAATTAGGATGGCTGTCAAATGATAATGTTGATCCATTTTTCAATTTTTTTGGTGGTGGAATGATCGGCATGAAGGGGTATCCTTTTTATAGTATTGAGGGAACTAGGCAAATGATCAATGATATAACATTTCGAATTCCTTTATTTACTCAAAAACACATTCAATTGGGCTGGTTTATTTTGCAAAACAGTGTGCTGGGATTTGTTTATCAAACAGGTAATGCCTGGAAAGGTAATTTTGATCAAAAAGATTTATTACACTCTGGTGGAATTCAATGGCGGTTTAATGGCTTTTCCTTTTATAATTTCCCGACCGCAATAGAGCTTGAAATGCATCGGGGACTGGATGAATTTGAAAAAATTGTCAATGATGAAACATTCACATACGGTCACGAAGACCGTTATTACTTCAAACTCTTATTCGGATTTTAATATGAAAAAATTTTTACTATTCACTTTTTTAATAACTCACTTGGCAGCGGGCGATCTTTTTCTCTACGACGATCGCTTTCGTCCCGCGTTTGTATTGTATCAAACTGCAGGTTCAAGTTTTACTGAAACGGATACAACTGAAATCGCTAAAGCGGATTCAGTACAATTTGTAAATTATCCCGCCAAACCAATGTTGTTTTCATTGTTGGTTCCTGGATTAGGTCAATATAAAAATGGAGACCCTATCTGGAAATCAGCCATCTTTGCGGGGATTGAGGCCGCATCTATTCTCGGCTGGGCACAATGGAATAAGCAGGCAGAAGATATTCGCAAGCAATATGAATTGTTTGGTGATAATCACTGGTCATTGAAAGGCTGGGTGGAGAATACCCACCTGAACCCGGTCATAAACCCGACAGAGTATCCGGATTTTAAAATTGACGGCACCCATAAACTTGATTTACACTTGTCCGGCTCTTTGGCTGAATTATTCGGTGAATTTATTTCTTCAGATTCATTAACAGTACATCCTGAATGGATTTATACAGATGAAGTAACTATTTTACAGGACCAGCATTTTTATGAGAATATCGGTAAGTATGATCAATTTGTTGGCGGCTGGGATGATATTTTGGATTGGTATCGTGAAGAAAAAACGGTGGAAGATACCATTGAAATTATTTTGATGACGCCTAACAAAAATGATTACAATGAAGATCGTGATAAAAGTAATCAATATTTGAAAATGGCCAATTATGCTGTTACGGCAATAATGTTTAACCATGTGATCAGCGGTATTGAAGCAGTAATCACAAACCAGCGCCAAGCCAGAAAAAAGGCTGAACAATCTAAAACAGATGTAGGATTATACTTCGACCCACATTCAAAATACGGAATTGGCGGTATTGCCGTTTCTTATAAATGGTAAATAAATGAAAAATCGTTATTCAATTGTACTATTAACATCATTAATTATTACTTCATGTTCATCTACTAAACCGGTGGATGAAGACCTGCAGGTGCAATACGACCGCGCCATGAATTTCCTCGAAAAGAAGCGCTATTTGCGCGCCCAGGAAGATTTCAATAATGTGGCTATTCGGGGCTTGCATACCGATTTGGGCGATGATGCCCAATTCTATTTGGGGGAATCCTATTTTTTAAATAAAGAATATGTTTTAGCTATTGCTGAATATGACCGCTTGATCCGGCGCATGGGCTTTAGTGAATACGTGCAAAAAGCGCGTTGGAGAATTTGTCATTGTTATGTTGAACAATCTCCCAAATATTACCATGAGCAATCTTCAACTGAAAGAGCATTGAGCAAAATACAGGAATTCCTTGACGATTATCCCAATTCTGAATACCACGAAGAAGCACTGGCAACCATTACGGAAATGCGCAATAAGCTAGCAACAAAATTGTACGAATCTGCCCGATTGTATGTTAAAATGGAAGAGTACGAATCAGCGATCATTACGTATGAGGACCTGTTGGCAACTTATTACGATACTGAATGGGTGGATGAAGCCCATTTTCAAATTGTGAAATGCCATGCATTAGCAGGTGATATGGACAAGGCATCAGCTTATTTGGCTACCAATAGAAAACTGATTATCAATGATGATCTGATAGCTAAAGCTGAAAAACTTATCAATGAAACTGAAACGAATTAATACCAGGCCATGAAAAAAGTTTGCCTTTTCGGCGGTACTTTTGATCCTCCCCACATAGGCCATTTGCTGGTAGCCCAGACAGTCATCGAAGTAGAAAAATTTGAAAAAATCATTTTTGTCCTGGCGAACCAGCCACCGTTTAAAGATGATTATTCAACAGTTGACCACCGTCTTTCTATGTTAAAAATGGCTGTGTCCGGGAACCCTAATTTTGATATTTCTGAAATTGAATTAAAAAGAGGGGGCATATCCTTTACGATTGAAACGATCAAGGAATTCAAGAAAACTGAAAACCTGGAAGCAAATGAATTGTTTTATTTAATTGGTAGTGATTCGCTCATGAGTTTACATGAATGGGATAAGGCTGAGGAAATTTTAAAAGAATGCCAGGTACTGGTGGCCATTCGCCCTGGATTCAGGCCTAGTTCCATTCCCGGCTGGGTGTTAAAACAAATTCAGTTTGCGAATATTCCCCGTTTTGAAATTTCGTCAACTACGATTCGCAAGCGCTGGGTGGAAGATAAAACCATTCGCTATATGGTTACACAGCCGGTCTGGGAATATATCAACGCCCATAATCTTTATTCACAATGACTTTAAGCATTACATTATTGATCCTTGGAGGCTTACTCCTCTATTACGGAGCAGAATGGATTGTACGCGGGGGAAGTCATTTAGCCGCACGTGTGGGTTTATCTCCGCTGGTAATTGGATTAACGATTGTCGCTTTCGGTACATCACTGCCGGAAATGGTTGTGAGTCTAGCGGCTGCAGTTAAAGACACTTCATCAATTGCCATCGGCAATGTTGTGGGATCAAATATTGCCAATGTTGGATTAGTGATGGGTTTGAGTGCATTTATGTTCCCGGTTACCATTACATATTTAAATATACGCAAGGATCTGATGATATATATGCTTGCAGCAATGGTGTTTACTTATTTTTGTGCTGATGGAGTTATTCAAAAATATGAGGGTGCAATATTGTTTGGTGGTATCCTTGGGTATACGTGGTATGCCATTACACACCCTCGCCATAGAGTAGAAAAGAATTCTGAAGGAAAAGACTCTGTTTCGAAATGCTTGTTTTACCTGCTGTTTGGTTCCGTTTTTCTTTATTTTGGTTCAAAGTTTTTTGTAGAAGGTGCAGTTTCTCTTGCTGAATTACTGGGTGTAAGCAATGTTGTTATCGGCATGTCCGTTGTAGCATTAGGCACTTCACTGCCTGAATTAGCTACCTCTGTCGTTGCTGCTTACCATAAGGAACATGGCATTTCTGTGGGTAATATTATCGGCTCCAACTTATTTAATATTTTGTCTGTCATTGGCCTGGTGAGTTTTTTGTATCCCCTCCGAGTACCCGGGGAAATCATGTTTTTTGAAATCCCGTATATGCTGGCATTTGGTGTTGTCCTTTTTCCAGTTGCTCTGATGAAACAGCCAGTTGCAAAAGCAACTTCTGCAATCCTACTTATTGGCTATATTACATTTATAGTTCTATTATTTAAATAGGTTTAGTCAGGCGTTGTAACCTCAACAATTTCAATTTTAGATTGACGATATGATTCAACTCGAAAATGTTTCCTATACCTATCGCAAAGGTTTTGGCCTGGCAAATATCGACCTGACGATCAATGAAGGTGATTTTGTATTTCTTATAGGGCCTACAGGTTCAGGAAAAACCACGTTGTTAAGTTTACTTTATATGGATATTCTCCCGGACAGTGGTCGAGTGACAATTGGAGATTTTAATTCTGATTCGATTAAAAAGCGTAAAATCCCTGCATTACGAAGAACGATTGGTATGGTTTCCCAGAATTATTATTTATTGGATGACCGCAACCTTTTTGAAAATGTGGCTTTGCCTTTACACGTAATAGGTCACAGTCAGAATGAAATAGCAGAAACTGTAGAAGCGGCACTTGAAGAAGTTGGGCTCTCCGGTTTGGAAGAACACTATCCTCAAGAATTATCCGGTGGTGAACAGCAGCGCGCCTGCCTGGCCAGAGCCTTGATTAAGGATCCGGATATAATTCTGGCAGATGAACCAACCGGTAACCTCGACCCGGTCACATCCTTTGATTTGATCAAATTATTGGAAGAAATTAACAGCGAGGGTACAACAGTATTTATGGCATCCCATAATTACAGCTTGATCAAAAGTCGAAATCACCGCATTGTTGAAATACATGGTGGAAAGCTGCGCAGCTCATAATGAATAAATTTCTTTTCTTACTTAGTGAGGGGTTAAAAAACTTGTGGCGGCATAAATTGACTGTTTTTACGGCTGTCTTTTCTGTTTTTCTGTCACTATCCACAATCGGTGTTTTATTTATTGCAGAACAGAATACCCATAAGTTGATCGAATACATGCGGTCAAAATATAAAATAGAAGTTTTTTTCAAGGATACTGTAACCAACGAACAAGCCGGCCAAGCCGTGGAAAAAATAAAGATGATCCAGGGTGTTTATACAACAACATTGATTCCGAAAGAAGAGGCCCTGAAAGTATATAAATCACAATTTGGCGATGATATAACAGAATTTCTTGATTACAATCCCTTGCCCGCCAGTTGTGTCGTAAACATTAAACGGAAATATGACGGTTATTTGCAAATAACTCCCATTATTGAACAGATTAGGAAAATAGATGGTGTTGATACGGTCAATCACCAAGGGCGTTTAATCAGCAGAATTGAGAAGTTCTATGAACAGGGTTTGCTGGGTTTATCAGGGGTTGCCTTTGCTATTATACTTGTCACAGTAATGATCATTTCCAATACAATTAAACTGACGATTTACGCCAATAAAGACTTGATCAAGGCCTTAAGAATCATCGGTGCTACAAATACATTCATCCGCATGCCGTTCATTTTGGAAGGAGTATTTCAGGGAATTATAGGTACAATTTTAGCTTCGGGATTACTTTACGGAGCTGTGTATGGGGCCAACGAAGTATTGAGGCAGTTAACGGCTTTTACCATTAATGTGCAATGGTTATTCTTAAGTTGGTTATTTCTCATAGCAATGGTTATCAGTTTGTTTGGAAGCAGCAGAGCTATTTCCAAATTCTTAAAGTAATTTTTACTCTGAATACCGTCTTGTATCGAAAATTAAAATCACTCTAAATTCTATACTTATTATGTTTTTAAAAAAGTCAGAAATCACCCCTCGAGAGCAGCAAGTTCTGAAAGCTGTGGTAGAGGATTATATCATGGATCATGTGCCTATTGGATCCAATGTACTTAAGAATAAGCATAACTTTGACTGTAGTCCTGCCACATTGAGAAATGTAATGGCCAGGCTGGAAAAAAAGAATTTATTGATGCATACGCATACATCTTCCGGGCGGGTTCCTACGGATTCCGGTTACCGATATTATGTTGATCATTTAATGAAACATTCGGACACAACACTTGCCAGTTATAATAAAATTGAAAATAGGTTAAACCAATCAACCAGTAGTGTTGATGATTTACTGCAAACCACAGCGGCAATGTTATCAAAAATCAGCCATTTATTTGGTGTTGCCATGATTCTTCAATACGAACGCAGCATACTCAAAGAAATTGAATTGGTTCAGCTCTCTTCAGATCGAGTGATGGTTGTTTTAGGTATGAAGTCGGGAGTGGTCCGTTCTATTGTGCTCAATTTGAGAGTGTCCATCAAAGAAACTGAAATATTGAATATCACTGCACTGCTGAAAGAAACATTATTGGGACTCACATTGAATGAAATTCAAAACTCCATAGCAGAACGAATGCAGGATTCACCCTTGTCAGAACATGAAATCGTCCAAATTCTACTCAATCACCCGCAAGAACATTTTGTCATACCGGACAGCCAGTTAGTTTTTACGTCTTCAAATAAGGAATTATTGGATCAGCCCGAATATCAACAAGTGACTAATCTGCAAAAAACACTGGTAGCAATTGATAATGATACTGTGGCTCAATACTTTAAGACGTATTTGAATGAACAAAATAATTATTTGTTTATCGGCAATGAAAACAGGGAAGTGATTTATAATGACTGCTCTATCGTTTCAAATGTTTTTGGTGGATCATCATTCCATGGCCAGATAGGTATTATTGGTCCAACTCGGATTCCCTATGCGCATGTATTAAGAATTTTGAACAATTTTACGGAGATCATGAACCGTGTCTGTTAAAGCAGAAAAAAAGAAAAAGAAGAAAACTGAACCAAAGAAAAAACAAGTCAGTAAAGAAGAACAGCTCGTTAAAAATATAGAAGAATTAACGCTGCAATTAAGTGTGATAGAAGATAAGCATGTTCGTCTTAAAGCTGAATTTGACAATTTCCGCAAGCGCAAGGAAAAAGAGATCATCAACCTCATTCGCTATGAGGGTGAAGATGCTATTAAGAGTATGCTTTCCATAGCCGATGACCTGGACCGCGTGAAGGATGCAGTTGAACACCCGGAACATAAAGACAGTTCAGAAGCCATTAAGAAAGGCATGGATTTAATTCTGCAGAAGATCCACAAACTATTTGAAGAACGTGGAATTGAATCTTTCTGCGAAGTAGGTGAAATTCTTGATTCTGAATTTCACGATGCCTTGATGGTTAGGGAAGAAGAGGGTAAGCAAGAGAATGAAATATTGGAAGTGTTTGAAAAAGGGTATAAATACAAAGACCGTATCATTCGCCACGCCAAGGTTGTCGTTAATAAAGCATGAGAGATTTATATGATGTCTTGGGAGTCAGTAAAAGTGCTTCCAATGACGAAATAAAGAAAGCGTACCGCAAAGTCGCTTTAAAATATCATCCGGATAAAAACCCAGGGGATACGGATGCAGAAACAAAATTCAAGGAATCAGCAGAAGCATACAGTGTATTAAGCGACAGCCGTAAGCGTCAGCAGTATGATCAATTTGGACACGCTGGAGTCGGAATGGGTGACCAGGCACAAGGTTTCAGCGGTGGTTTTCATCATATGTCCATGGATGACATTTTCAGTCAATTCGGGGATATATTTGGTAATGATATTTTTGGCAGTTTTTTTGGCGGCCGCAGGGGAGGGCAAACCGTTCGGCGCGGAAAAGACTTAAGGGCAGCTATTGAACTCAAATACAGTGAAATCGTTACCGGTGTTGTAAAAACGATCAAAATTAAACGCCTGGAGCATTGTGCATCATGCCAGGGAAGTGGTGCGGCACCAGGTGTAAGTCCGACAACATGCCAGCAATGCGGTGGAGCAGGACGTGTGCGACAAATGTCCCAATCGTTTATTTTTCAATCTGTGGTTGAAAGAGAATGTCCAATCTGTAAAGGATCAGGAAAGGTAATAACAAAACCATGCAAAAGCTGCAGTAACGGCCTGGTGAGAAAAAGTGTTTCTGTTAAAGTGAAAGTTCCTGCTGGCGTGGAAGCCGGAAATTATATGCGTTTGGATGGGCAGGGCAACAAAGGTGAAACCGGTCAGCCGGCAGGCGATCTCGTTGTATTCTTTGATGAAGAAAACCACCCCCATTTTATACGTGATGGTGAAAATGTTTTTTTAGAAGCAGTGATTTCTTACAGCATGGCCGCTTTGGGTACATCCATTGAAGTACCGACAATTGAAGGAGGTAGAGTCAGTTTAAAAATCCCGGCAGGCATCCAATCCGGACAGATACTACGCATGCGCAAAAAAGGATTCCCAATCTTGCGAGGTGCCTCAAGGGGCGACCAACTGGTTCGTATCCATGTAGAAACACCATCCGGTTTGAATAAAAAACAGAAATCGTTATTTGAAGAACTTGGATCAAAAGAGAATAAGGTAAAAAACCCATTCAGGAAAATTAAGCTGTAATGACTGTATTTACTCGCAAAGAGCGTTTGGTTTTTCAATTCTTAATTATTTCAACAGCAATCGGGCTGGGTGTAAGCACAATTCGAAAAACATTTTTAAAACCAGATTTTTCTAAAGAAATAGAAAATGAAATAGCTGAATTCAAATCGATGAGTGCAGATATTGATCTATCCACATTAAATAATACTACTGAAAATTCATCAAAAACGGATGACATTAAACCACAGATTGCCGTAAAATTGCTGGATATAAATACAGCTTCAAAGAGTGATTTGTTAACATTACCAAAAATCGGTCCCGTGACGGCTGAAAGAATTGTCAGATATCGGGATGATTTTGGCTCATTCAAATCAATTGATGACCTTTTATTAATAAAGGGAATAGGACCTAAAACATTGGATCAACTGAAACCATTTATTCAAATAAAGTAGTATGGAAAAAAAATTAAGTAACCGCCAGTTCCGTTCTGACCTGCTTGAACTTTTTATTGTTCTCGGCTTCATTTTCATGATTATTACAATTTATGTACCCAAGGCAATTTGGGAAGAAGAAACCCTGGTAGAAGAAAAAAGCCGGTTTAATATGCAAAATATTTTTGATGTGGAATCATTTTATAATACTTTAACTGATTCCTTTAATGTTAATGGTGCCTGGGCCATAAATTTGGTGAACGCTGTCCGGGATTCAGTGATGGCTGATTCAACATATCTTGGCGAGCGGGTATTATCTGTAAACGGCATGGATGTGGCAGTGGATATCCCAAAAGGATTCGACGTGGATTTTGATACTACATTTGGCTTCCCAAAAGTTCGACGGGATACAATTGTAGATACAACGTATACCATTGCTATGTTTCTGGAAGATTTAGGCAGGAATGATACTATATTTATCCAGCATAAAAAGTTAGCTGAATTTCAAGCGAATCCTAATTTTGTTTCTTTGATAGCCACCGAATCAAAAGAACGTTCTGAATTAACCAATTATTATGATTCATACCAACCGGATGAATCTATGCTTGTTTGTCCGTTAACGAACGAGCCATACAAAATCACCATTGCAGATGATAAAACCAGCGCGCGCGTAGCCAGCCCAATTACAAATCTTTACAAGGAACGCCGCTATTTAATTTTTTCATTTAATGCTCATAATCACGGTTATATTAACGACGGTATAAGCAGTTGGGACTAGCATCTCACTGTGATTTATCTCTCCTTTAACGAATCATCGCTCCTGTGTTCAGTCTGGTCACAGGTGGATGATGACCCTATTCTTACCCAAGTTACTCAAATCCCTCTTACCGGGGATTTGGATAATGCCCGGGGTAATGATAAAGTTTTCAACGCAATATTAGAACAATCATTCAAATCTTTAGCGAGTGAAGTACAATTGGATGGCCATGATGCCTATGTGACTATTCCTGACTACTGGGCGCATCATGACTTTACCGCAGTAGATCTGGGGATGGGTGCAGATGATGCGTGGGATTTTATTCTCTGGCAAAAGGATCAGCGATTGGGTGAAAAAGGACTGGATTACCTTACCTATGCTGAAAGTATCCAGGATAACATTAAACATGTGCTTCATCTGCCAACATTACTCATTTCAGATATAAAACTTTCAATAAGTGAATATGGCGCCGAACCTGTTTGGTTGGGGACAGAATCGATGGTATTTACGGGATCGACTAACAGAACCTTTGGCGTAATCTCTGATGCCGGAACTGGTTATGACCTTTTCGTAATTAAAAGCAAGAAACTGTATGCCGGGAGCATTCGTTTTTTAAAGGGAAAATGGAAAGTATCCAAATCATTTGGGTTTAAATCTGATTTGGAAAAAATATTATCCATTCATAAGAATGCACCACGAAAACATTTAAGTCCCGTTTATACTTTAGATAAATTATCAGTAAAAAAGCAGGAGCATTGGTCAAACAACAAACTGCAGTTTATTAAACCATTCAATAATGCCAGTATTGAAAATGCAGGTGATTTAGAAAAAATGCCATACCATTTGGTTGCAATTCAGAGCATGCTGATCGATGACAAATTCACTGGTTCAGGAATGAATTTGTTTTCAGCAGCCGGATTAATAGAAAAAATTGAAGTTCCCCAGGTTGCAGAAGAAAAGGTTGACAAAATTGATCCTACGCAACGTGATAAAAAAGAAACTAAAAAACAACAAAAGAAGAAAAAACGAAAACCTGTTGATTTGCAAAATGTGATAGTGTTTATAACGACGGCTATCATTGTATTGTCTTTTGCGATGTCCGTTTATTTGAAAATGGATGAAAAAAAATCGATTCCAAAAATTCATGAGCAAGATCAACAAAGCGCAACTACAGCGCAATCTTCAATTACTGATTTTTTACAATTAAAAGGTTATCCTCAGCAGCTTATTGAAATCATCCAATATTCACGATCCATAATGAATGGTGTACGGTATGTTTTTGAAACATTTCCGTATAACAATGTTACTTTTCTATCAGTGAGTGAACGGGATATGCAGCTGGAAATTGTTAATGGTGAAGAACTGGGCGCTGATTTAACGCCCTTGGGCGCTATGGTGAATTATAATGTTCAGGGTATAGACTGCTGTGGTGGTTTTAAGCATTTTTATGATTTTCTTCTTCCAATAACAACAGAAATGATCGCGAATGATATTGATGACACAGAATCATTGCAAGCTGCTTTATCAAATTTGGATATCCAGGTGGAGAGGCTGCAATCTATTGATAGGGGGAAATTCACCCAAATTCCTTATGTTCTAAAAGCAAGCAGTGAAGAAAAAATGAAAGCTGTTTTTTCAGCATTATTAAAATTGGATGACAATATTGCCATAAGAAAAGCAGTAGTTAAAACGGATCCTGAAACAGGAGATTCGCAATCTGTATTTTATATTTCCGTATTTGAGCGCAAAGGTGACTGATGCGCATTCTGGCCGGCCGCTTTAAGGGCCGCTCCATCAAGACAGTTTCATCAACATCTTATCGTCCAACCCAATCACGCATCCGAAAAAGTCTTTTTGATATTCTGGGTACATTGGATGGTGTTTCATTTTTAGACCTCTATGCCGGAAGTGGTATCATTGGTTTTGAAGCAGCCAGCAGGGGAGCCTCTCATGTGACATTTGTGGAGAAAGATAATGCGACAATCAAGTTATTGCATGAAAATATTCACAATTTTGAAAATAACTTTTTTTCTGTACAAAAGCAGCAAGCGTTAAATTTTCTGAAATCTTGCGGTGTATATGATATCATTTTTGCCGATCCTCCTTATAAGTGCGCTGAGTTGGAAGAACTGGTTAAATTAGGGCGTGCGTGTATTAATGATTCTGGTACATTTATTCTGGAATCAAAAACAGGAGTTGAATTACCTGAAAGTGATGATGTAAGGACGTATGGAGACACACAGTTAAATTTCTGGAAATAATATGAAAAAAATAATTTACCCCGGCACATTTGATCCCATAACTAACGGACATCTGGATATTGCTGAACGTGCGTCTAAACTATTTGATGAATTAATCTTTGTTGTCGCCAACAACCCGGATAAAAATCCCTTATTCAACGTGCAAGAACGAATGGAAATGATCAGCAGATCCACTGGCCATTTGTCCAATATAAAAGTTGTGTCCACAAAAAATTTGACAGTGGATTATGCCAGGGACAATTCAGCTTTGGCAATCATCAGAGGTTTGCGCCATGTAAGTGATTTTGAATACGAATTTCAAATGGCCATGATGAATTATAATATGGCGCCGGAGATCACAACAATATTTATGATGCCCAGTGAAAAATATGTCCACTTGAATTCATCTGTATTAAAGGATATTGCGAAATTAAAAGGGGATATATCCGAATACGTTCCGGGGCATGTTCTGGAGCAATTACAGTCAAAATTGAATAGCTGAATTTTTGTAAATTTCTAGTCTGATTCAGTCTATTATAACGTAATCTAAATAAAACATTATGCCTACATACGACTACATGTGCAATAAGTGCGGACATTCGTTCGAACTGTTCCAATCCATGACAGATGTACCTCGAAAACGATGCCCGGTCTGCAAGGGTGCTGTGCGACGCTTGGTCAGCGGCGGCACCGGGTTGATTTTCAAGGGTTCGGGTTTCTATCTAACCGATTACAAAGAAGATAAAAAACCCAAAAAGGAAAAGTCTGAAACAAAGAAAAAAGAACCTGCAAAAACTGTAAAAAAAGATAAAGATTAATGCCTGAAGATTCTCATTACACTGTGCCGGCTGACGGTAAAAAGATTTCAAGTAAGAACGATCAACTGATCATTCCTAAAAATCCAATTATTCCATTTATTAAAGGTGATGGAATCGGTCTTGATATTTGGCATGCAACAGAAATGGTGATCAATACCGCTATTAAAAAAGCGTATAAGGGGAAACGTATTATACATTGGATGGAAATTTTTGCCGGTGAAAAATCTTATAATGAATTTGGTAAATGGCTGCCGGATGAAACACCAGCGGCAATTAAGGATTATCATGTCGCCATTAAAGGCCCGTTAACTACACCGGTTGGCGGCGGCATCCGCAGCTTAAATGTTTCATTAAGGCAGATATTGGATCTGTATGCATGTATTAGGCCCGTTAGGCATTTTGAAGGTGTTCCCACCCCTCTTGCAAAACCAGGTGCCCTGAACGTTGTTATTTTTAGAGAAAATACTGAAGATGTTTATGCCGGAATTGAATGGGAAAGCGGTTCAGACATTGCGAATCGATTTATTAAAATGATCAAGGATGAGTATAATAAAGATATACGGGAAAATTCCGGTATTGGAATAAAACCAATTAGTCCCTTTGGAACAAAACGATTAGTCAGGAAAGCGATCCAATACGCTATCGATAATAACAGGAAAAATGTAACACTGGTTCATAAAGGCAATATCATGAAATACACCGAAGGTGCATTTCGTGATTGGGGTTATGAATTAGCAAAAGATGAATTTTCTGATTCCACTATAATTGAAGCAGTGTTCTGGGATGAATATTCCGGAATGGTGCGCGATAAAGTTGTTGTTAAGGATAGGATAGCCGATGCCATGTTCCAGCAGATCTTGTTGCGCCCTGATGAATACGAGGTTATTGCCACTTCCAACTTGAACGGTGATTATCTGTCGGACGCTTGCGCTGCCCAGGTTGGTGGTTTAGGCATGGCACCGGGAGCAAATATTTCAGATGATGTGGCCTTATTTGAGGCAACCCATGGGACAGCGCCTAAATATACAAACCAGGACAAAGTTAATCCGAGTTCGCTCATACTTTCCGGTGTAATGATGCTGGACTACATTGGTTGGCGCGAATCGGGCAGTTTGATCATTGATGCTATCCGTGAAACGATACTCCAAAAGAAAGTGACGTATGATCTCGAAAGACAAATGGATGGCGCTACCAAATTATCTACATCAGGGTTTGCTGAAGCGATCATCAGCAATATGTAAGTTTCATTTCTATTAATAATGAAAAGGTGCGCCGAATGTGCACCTTTTTTTGTTTTAAATTTTGTTTCCATGTTTATTGATTATACAGTGATTAAATGTCTGTCCGGAAAAGGCGGCGCCGGAGCGGTTACGTTTCGACGGGAAAAATTCATCCCCAAAGGCGGCCCCGATGGAGGAGATGGCGGCAAGGGTGGTGATGTCATTTTTATTGTTGATAAGCAATTGCATACACTCCAAGACATCCGCTATAAAAAAACCTATACAGCCAGTAAAGGTCAACCAGGTGCCTCCAACCAGAAGACAGGAAAAGATGGCGATGATGCCGTGATCCGTGTTCCATTAGGAACAGTCGTCAAAAATATAGAAACAGATACAGTTGAAGCTGACCTTATTAAGGATAAACAAACCTTTGTCGCACTAAAAGGTGGAAAAGGGGGAAAGGGCAATGCTCGCTTCAAATCATCGACCCGGCAAACACCCCGTTATGCCCAGCCAGGGTTGGATGGCGCATCCAAAACCTTTGCCCTGGAATTAAAAGTATTGGCAGATGTGGGTTTGGTGGGACTACCCAATGCGGGGAAATCGACACTATTATCGGTCGTTTCTGCGGCCCGGCCAAAGATAGCTGATTACCCTTTTACAACGCTAGAACCCAATCTGGGAATCGTGAAATATGGGGATTACCAATCCTTTGTTATGGCAGATATTCCCGGGTTAATTGAAGGTGCTGCTCAAGGCAAAGGGCTGGGGCATCAATTCTTAAAACATGTGGAACGTACAAAAGTGCTGTTATTCATGATTGACTGCCAGGAAGAAAATCCAAAAGCAGTTCTGGAAACATTATCATCTGAATTAAAAACGTATAATCCTGATTTGGAGAAAAAACCGCAATTGCTCATCAGGACAAAAACAGATCTCTTAAAGGATGAATTGGCAAAGAATTGGTCCGCAATGGATATTGATCAGGATATTTCAGCTGTGACCAACACCGGGTTGGATAAATTGATAGCGCTAATAACCGAACAATTACATGCATAATTCTGAAATCACCCAGATCATTAATCTCTTAAATGTTCCCAACCTGGGCCCCCAGAGAGTCCGTAACCTTCTGACTCATTTTGAAAATGGAGATAATGTATTCCATGCATCAAAGAAAGAATTGTGCCGCCGGTCCGGAGTGGATATTGGCCTGGCTGAAGCTGTCTTAAAATATAAGGATTTTGGATTTGGTGAAGAGGAAGTTGAAAAAGCAGAAAAAGCAGGTGTAACTATTTATACCATTTGGGATGAGGAATATCCCATGCTGCTGAAAAAGATCTACGATCCGCCTGTCATTCTGTATACAAAAGGGCAGCCGCTGAAAAAAGAAGAAGATGCAGTCGCAATCGTGGGTACAAGAAAATTAACTCCTTACGGCCGAAGCATGGCGAAATCAATTGCCAAAGTTCTCAATACTGCTGGAATAACAGTCGTCAGCGGTTTAGCTAGGGGGATTGACACAATAGCTCATAAAGAAACTGTTAAAAATAAATCACGGACCATTGGTGTTTTAGGTTGTGGAATAGATGTAGTATATCCTGCAGAAAACAGAAAATTGTTTCAGGACATTTATGATAGGGGGGCCGTAGTTTCCGAATTCAAATTTGGGACAAAACCGGATGGAGGAAATTTTCCCCAACGAAACCGCATTATCAGCGGTTTATCCCACGCAACGGTAGTTGTGGAAGCAGGCCATAAGAGTGGAGCAATCCTGACTGCATTTAATGCCGTTGATCAGAACAGGGACGTGTTTGCCGTTCCCGGCCGGGCAACGGATGCTCAGAGCAAAGGGACGAACAGGCTGATACGCAATGGTGCCTTTCCATTGGAAAGGGGCAAGCAGATCATTGAACAGATCCAACAGCGCTTATTCAAACCACGCCAACCGCTGCAGGAAACAATTGATCTACATTTGTCGGATGATGAACGCACCCTCCTGAAACACCTCAATCACCAGCCCCAGCATATTGATGATATAGTGTCCACATCCGGTGTGAATTTGACCAAAACACTTACATTGTTATTGGGGATGGAATTGAAAGGCGCTGTGATCCAATTGAGCGGGAAACAGTTTGTCCGTGCCTGAAGCAATAGGTAATTTCACCGTCGTAAAATCAACATAAGAAACACACTTGGAGAGGTGGCCGAGCTGGCTGAAGGCGCTCGCCTGCTAAGTGAGTAACCGGAGATAATCTGGTTCGAGAGTTCGAATCTCTCCCTCTCCGCTAAAAAGCTTCGCAGTATCGAGGTTTTTTGTTTCCCCACTTTGTAGGGTAATTATTTGTAATTTATAGTATGAAACGCCTCTGGACCATATTACCACTTTTGTTTGTCTTCTCTTGTGATGATCAGCAGGAATCCGAAAACATGTATCAATATTCAGGGTATGACTCACTTGGCGTACAAATTATTGAAGGTTCATTTTTTTTTGAATATGGTGATTCTAGCTCAATTTCTGGTGCATGGGATTTTAATGTAATCGGTAGTCCAGAAAACATTGGCCCTCAAACTGGAGAAGGGGAATATATTGGAACAGTTGAGAATAACCAATTATTGATTAACCTAAACCCGGAATGGGCAGATAATAATGTTCATCTAGATGGTGCTATTGATGGAAATAAAATAACTGGTGATTGGGTATACTCTGGTTTCGCAGGTAGTATGAATCATGGCACTTTTAGTGCAGAAAAGTAGATTAATTGGTTGGCACCCCCCACCAAAGGGATAGGATATACACTGTAATCCCGCCAAGTAGCGGTTTATTTTATTTGTATGGATGATCAAAAAACGCAGGATACGATAGTTTATTTAATGGCATTTTACTTTATTTCTTTTTAGTTTTTTCTTACCTATCTGAGGTATTATAATAAACATAATATTACCCCGGGGGTAAATAAATAAGGAGAAAGTATGATGACTAGACGAATAATATGTCTGTGTATAAGTTTATCTGTTACGGGTATTCTGCAGGCTCAGTATTATCCTGATAATAACGTTGTGACCATTTCCAAATATTACCTAAATGCTTTGAGCGATGTAGAAGATGGCTCAGCAGCAGAGCGTAAGGAAGTGTTCGAAGAAAATGCCAAGAAAATGAATCCGTTGAAGGAAAAATTGATCAGCACAATGGTTCTGAGACACTTTTTGGGGGGCACATCCAATGAAGTGGTAGAAATAAATGAATGGGCCTCTTTGGCTGATGCTGATGCCACTGTGGTGGGCACAGCAGACACCAGGAAAAAAGCCTGGCGGAAGGATGAAGATAGAGAAGAATTCATGTCTAAACTCAACAAATACTGGGTTGGAAAACATACCGACGTCAGCGTCTTGGAACTGAATATGGACTTTTTGAAACGCCCGGCCCGGCAGTATAAGGAAAATACAATTGTCACTATAGCGCAATTTAATCTAGCACCCTTATCAAAAGTTGAAGATGGATCAGCTGAAGACAGGAAGGAAGTTCTCCAAAAATACTTTGACAATGTGGTTAAAAAAGATGATAGAATACTCAGCCACATGGAACTGATGCATTATTGGTCTAGTTCTGCCGGCGGACCAGAAGGATGGCCGGTAATTATTGTCAATGAATATGCAACCATAGAAGATGCCTTGGATGAAGATAATAGCGCACTGCTGGAAAAAGCATGGCCTGATGAAGAAGAACGTAAAGCATTCATTAAAAAATTCTATGCTTACTGGAGCAATGGTCACCACACAGACCTGGGAATTCACAACCATTGGGTGTCTTTACGAAAATAAAATACATTTAGTATATTTCAACAAAACCCCGCCATGCGCGGGGTTTTGTTTATTTATTCAAAATCTGCCTTATGTACATTCCTGTGTAATATTGCCCATGGATGATCTACTCTTAAACAAAATTACAGAATCAGAAGAGCTGGAGTTTTACACTGCAGAAACCACATCCGATCTGAAAATTCCCCTTATTGAATCCCAGGTCAGCGCCGGGTTTCCCTCTCCGGCAGACGATTATATGGATCTGCCCATTGATCTCAACGAATTCCTCATCAAGCACCCATCGGCCACCTTTTACGTACGGGTGAAAGGTGACTCCATGGAAGGTGCCGGAATCCGCAACGGCGACCTTCTCATCGTAGACCGGGCCGAGGAACCCCGCAACAAAAGCATCGTCCTGGGCATTATCAACGGTGAATTCACCGTAAAGCGTATCATGAAAAAGAGCGGCGACCTGTTTCTTATCCCTGACAACCCGGACTATAAGCCTATCAAGATTGATGATAATATGGAATTCCAGGTCTGGGGTGTGGTTACATACGTGGTTCATAAACCGGAATAAATCATGAGCCAATTCCGCGACCTCTGCTCCGAGCTAAAGATCATCGAACTGGCGTCGGTTCTGGCCGGGCCGTCCGTGGGAGCATTTTTTGCGGAATTCGGGGCCTCGGTCATCAAGGTGGAAAATCCCCGGACCAGCGGCGATGTAACCCGTTCCTGGCGCACGGCAGGGGAGCAGAATACTTCGGACATTTCCGCTTACTTCGCTTCCGTAAATTTCGGCAAGCGGTCACTGGCTTTGGACATTTCCCAGCAGCAGGGCAGGGCAGTGCTGTATGCGCTTTTGGGTGCTGCAGATGTGATCATCGCCAGCTACAAGCCCGGCGACGCGGAAAAACTGGGCGTGGCCTACGATGAGGTCAAGAAACACAATCCCAGCATCATTTACGGTCATATCACTGGCTATGGTAATGACTCCTCCCGGGCCGGTTACGACGCCATCATCCAGGCGGAAACGGGCTTTACCAGCATGAATGGCACCAATGAAATGTGCAAAATGCCCGTGGCGCTCATGGACGTTCTGGCCGGGCACCAGTTGAAGGAGGCCATTCTCATGGCGCTATGGTCCCGGGAAAAAACTGGCAGTGGTTGTTATATTCCCATTTCGCTCTACGATTCTGCCTTGTCCGGGCTGGTGAACCAGGCATCTAATTTTCTCAACGCCGGCCACGTACCTAAACCCTTGGGCTCCGATCATCCTAATATTGTGCCTTACGGTACGTTGTATCAATGCAAGGATGGCCAATATCTCATTCTGGCCGTGGGCAATGACAAGCAGTTCGCCGAACTCATGGATATCCTCAAATTAGAGATCAACCCGAAATTTGAGACCAACCATGGCCGTGTTCAGAATAGAGAAGAACTGAAGTCCGTATTAGCAGATTCGTTGAAAAGCATGGACAGGGATGCGTTACTGGAAAAGCTCCACGATGCCAGCATACCAGCCGGGGAGCTAAATGACATGGAGCATGTCTTTACCAACTCTGCGGCGTTGAATATGGTGGTAGAGAACGACGGCGTGCGCTCCGTCCGCCAGGGTGCCTATTCAGATAAGGATAACACCATCCGGCGCCCGCCCCATTTCGGCGAGCATACTAAAACTATTCTGGAAGATGAGCTGCAGCTTGGTGAGGATGAGATAAATAGTTTGATCAATAACAATATCATACACCATGAATAACCATGTTTGCCCTCGTTGACTGCAACAATTTTTACGCCTCCTGCGAGCGGGTCTTTGATCCCCGGTTGGAGGATCGCCCCATTGTGGTCCTGTCCAATAACGACGGCTGTGTCATCGCCCGGTCCAACGAGGCCAAGGCCCTGGGCATCGCCATGGGTGAGCCGGCCTTTAAGAAGGAGGAGGTCTACGCCAAGCACAACGTGGCCATCTTTTCCTCCAATTTTGCACTCTACGGCGATATGTCCCAGCGGGTCATGCGCACCCTGGCCCAACACAGCGCCGCCATGGAGATCTATTCCATTGACGAGGCGTTTTTGGAATGCAGCGGCCTGTCGGCCGATGAACTGGATCGGTTCGGGATCCATTTACGAAAAACGGTGAAACAGTGGACGGGCATTCCTGTATCCATCGGCGTGGCGCCGACAAAAACGTTAGCCAAAGTGGCCAACCATATCGCCAAGCGGCTCCCAGACAATTCCGGTGTCTGCGTATTGACCAAAGAAGAGACCATTGAATATTGCCTGAAAAAACTGCCGGTGGAAAAACTCTGGGGCGTGGGGCGGAGGTATGCCCTTTTTCTGCGTTCCTGGGGTATCAATACGGCCTGGGACCTGCGGCGCATGCCGGAAGGATGGGTGAAGGAGAATATGACGGTGGTGGGACTTCGTTTGCAGAAAGAATTAAAAGGGGAGCCCTGCATTCCCCTGGAAGACCAACCCCAGAAGAAGAAAGAGATTTGCACGTCCCGTTCCTTCGGCACTATGGTCACAGAACTAGATGAATTAAAACAGGCCGTCTCCATGTATGCCACCCGCTGTGCTGAAAAACTGCGCACACAGAATTCCTGTACCAATCTCGTAAACGTTTTTCTCCACACCAATCCCTTTCGCCCGGACCTGCCCCAGTACAAGAATGTCCGCCTGGTACGCCTGCCGGTGGCGTCCAACAGTACTCTGAATATCGTCCAGGCGGCCTTGGGAGGACTGCGGTCCATTTACAGGGCAGGATATCAGTATAAGAAGGCCGGTGTTATTGTCAGTGGACTGGTTCCGTCAAATACAATTCAGTATAATTTATTTCATCCCACGGATGAGGACCGCCACATGCGCCTCATGAGTGCCATGGACACGGTGAATGACAGGGAAGGACGAGACGTATTGCGCATCGCAGAACAGGGTTTTGCCCGCCGGTGGACACTCCGCCAGGAACGCCTATCCCCGTGCTATACCACCCGCTGGGCCGACTTTATGACCATCTCGGTATGATCCATGTGCGGGCGCTTTACCCTCACCAAAGATAAGGATGAGATCGAGGACAGGTTCGAGATCCACATCGATTCGGCCATGTTCACAAAGAACTATAACGCTGCACCGTCCCAGATACTGCCCGTCATCACCAATGCAGAGCCGGAACAGGCATCATTCCATAAGTGGGGCTTGATTCCCCACTGGGCCAAAGATGAAAGCATCGGCAATAAACTTATCAACGCACGGGGTGAGACCATCGCTGAAAAACCCTCATTTCGTGATGCAGCGGAAAAAAGGCGTTGTTTGGTAATTACAGACGGATTTTACGAATGGCAGCGTTCTGGAGGTGAAAAACAGCCCTATCGCATAACCTTAGCAGATGAAAGCTTGTTTACTTTTGCCGGATTATGGGAATCGTGGAAAGCAGAGGATGGGCGGGAAGTACGGACATTTACCATCATCACCACAGAACCCAATGCACTCATGAAACCGATCCACAACCGCATGCCGGTCATGCTGACACTTGATAATGAACGAGTGTGGATATCTGACGAGCCACTTGATGAAATTGTGCATTTGCTGCAGCCTTACGACGAAAAGGAAATGAATGCCTATTCGGTGTCCTCTCGTGTAAATTCACCAAAGAATAACGAAGCAAGCTTAATTGAGAATAATCAGCAAACATTATTTGATTAACATGGAAAAAAATAAGTTTACACTACTCATTTTTATTATGTCTACTATGATTGCCCAAATACCACAATTAACCGCAGATGAAAAAACGGGTAAGCCCATGATCGTAGGCTTAAGCCAGCGCAGTGATTATGAAGATAGTAAACACTTCAAGCAATGGTTTAAGGAAGAATATGAAAGTTATGTAATAGATGAAGAAACCCTTGCTTTAACATCTGCAATTGAAGATGAAATAAAGATCGAATGCTTCATGGGCACCTGGTGCGGTGACAGCCGCAGGGAAGTGCCCCGATTCTATAAGATCCTGGACCTGATCAAGTTTAATGAAAAGAACCTAAAGATCGTCAGTGTAGACCGGGGAAAAGTCAGTCCGGGTGGAGAAGAAAAGGGTAAAAATATTCATCATGTACCCACGATGATATTTTATAGCCAGGGGCAAGAGCTGGGACGCATCATTGAATATCCTGTGGGCACACTGGAGGAAGATGTTGTAGATATTATATTCGGCAATCCGCCTACACCCAATTATGCTGACTGGAAGCCTGGGGAAATGGTCAATCATTAAATCGTAACACCAATGGATACTTTTATCAAAAAAGAGTAGTGTTTACTGCTCATTTTTAATTATGTGATATATATCATACCCTCAATATTATATATTGTATAGAACTTCATTTCTGTATAATATTTATCGGTTCCATAAAGTACAAGCTATGAGGATGCGGTATCTAGCATGAACAGTTATGGTAAAATTATATATTAAATCAAAAGTTTTACCGTCAGTGCGCGACGGTTTAAAGGGGCATCTGTGTTATTTTTATTAAGATTTTCAGCGATTTTCTTACTTTTAACGCCATTCCTGTTGGGTCAATTCATTACAGATCCAGGAGCAGGCAAGCCCACCGTAGCTATTCTTGATTTTGAGGGCCGAAATGTAAGTCCCCAGGAGGTGCAGACACTATCTGAGCGTATGCGGACAGAAATCGGCAACACCAATGCCGTACGTCTTATTGAGCGTAAAGCTGTTGATAAGATCATGGAAGAACAGGGTTTTCAACAGAGCGGCTGTACCACCGATGAATGTGCATCAGAAGTGGGGGAGTTATTGGGCGTGCAGTATATGATCAGCGGCGCAATTGGACTCATGGGTAAAACCTACACGATCGATGCCAAAATGTTTACGGTAGAAACCGGTGAAACAATAGAGACAAAAAGCGTCTCTTATGAAGGAGATATTTCCGGGTTACTGATAGAAATGGAAATATTAGCATGGGAGATCGTAGGATTAGAAGCACCTACACGATTGAAACTGAAGCGCACTGGTGAGGACGATAAGGTTACGGTCGCTGTTATGGATTTTGAGGGACGGGGCATTTCTGTATTAGAGGCCCAAACTTTGACGGACCGCTTCAATACGTCCATGTCAAATACTAAAAAAGTGCTCATGGTAGAGCGGGGGACCATGTCGGATGTATTATATGAACAAGGCTTTGAAACCGGCTCATGCACCAGTGATGAATGTGCTGCAGAAGTGGGTGCCATGCTGGGAGTGCAGTTCATGGTCAGTGGCGCCGTCGGTAAGCTGGGAGATACATATACAATAGATATAAAAATGTTTAAAGTGGCCACCGGTGCGGCAGAAAATATGCAGAGCGTAACTTACCAGGGTAAAGTGGATGGCCTCATTACTGAGATTGAGATCCTGGGCTGGACTATTCTGGGACTTAATGCACCTAAAAAACTGCTGGAGAAAAAACGGTTGGGCACGTCCGCTTTCCTGGCACAAGAAGCAAAACAAGCCCCTAAAACTCAAGTCGGTGCTATGATGCGGTCATTGTTTATACCTGGTCTGGGGCAATTTTATTCAGAAAAAAAATTATGGGGTTACGGCTGGTTAGCCGCAGAAGCAGTCATCGGCGGATTGATTTATTTGAGTTACAGCAATTATAATACCGCATTTAATGATTATAACTCATATCAAAATCAATATGTTAACGAGACAGATCCTGTATTGATCGCCAAGTTTAGAGATAATTCCGAGTCCAGCCACATCGATATGGAGAATGCCAACAGCAGCATGGAAATCATGGTCGCAGTCTTTGGTACGGTTTGGATTGCCAATGCAGTGCATGCATATATGGTCGGCCCGAAACAAAACGAGACCGCTTTTAATGATGTGCCCGTACGACTGGCGTATGATCAACACACAAACCAAGTTCAATTTGCACTTTCAATTCCCCTGGATTAGAAAATGAAAAAAATTGTCTACATTACCTTGTTGCTGTTGATGGCCTGTGAAATTCCCACGGAATCCTACGAAAACCCCCTTGATGTAGAGGCCGCTGGTGACAACGGTATTGAGACACCTGCCCTGGTTTTCTTTCCTGATGAGATTACGGTCACTTCCGGAGCAACATTCACTGTATTTGTATATGGACTCATGTTTGACAACCTGGCCGGGTCCAGCATCCAGGTTGAGTTTGATAAGAATCGAGTCCAGGTTTCCTCGGTAATAAAGGGTGATATCTTTGTAGACTCACAAAATGAGCCGATTTTCTTTACGGAGCTGAATAACGAAAACGGTCTGATCAATATTACCACATCGTTTTTGGGTAGTGATTCTACTGCCATTGACGTGACAGGCAGTATAGCTCAACTCACATTCACAACGGTTGCCACGGGTGCTTCAACATTAACTTTCGGAAGCCAGTGTGAAATGGTCAACCCCGATGATGAAGCCCTGGAAATCAAAGGCTTTGGAGAAGTATCAATTACCACAAACTGATTTAATTTGAAAAATACATGAAAAATTTAACAACCAATATTATACAATTAATTTCACATGGAGTATTAACTATGAAATTCACTAATGTTAAGAATATCATTATTTCCATAACTGTTTTACTTACTGCTGTATCGGGTCAGACGACATACAACGTAAGCGGAGTTGTAGAGCTGGGAGACCAGACCGGTGCCAGCGCTGATCACAGCGGCGTTAAGGTAAAATTTTATAACCTGCCGTCCATGGTGGCAGAAGATTCCACCACATCCTTGTCCACCGGCGCATATTCCATCAACATTTCCCCGGGATATTATTTAGTGGAATGGACCAAGACCGGCTACGTGCCCTGGGAACTGGGTGGCTTGGTGCTGACAGCAAACACCGTTTTGGACGACGTGGATATGATCCCCGGGTCAGTATCAGAAGTATCCGGTACTATCAACACGACTACATGGACCACCAGTTATGTCTACTATGTGACGGATGATATTACCATTCCCTCCGGGCAGACGCTGACCATCAATGCCGGCGTGCGGGTCAAATTTTCCAGCGGAAAAGGTATGACCGTCAACGGAACGCTCATTGCCAACGGCACAGCAAGCAGCCGCATCATTTTCACCTCCCGGGAGTCCGTCCCGGCTCCGGGTGACTGGGACCGCATATACATGCATGGTACCAATAATCAATTGAGCTATTTTGATTATCTCTATGCCGCCAACAGCCTGCGGGTGGACGGCAGCGACGCTGTTACCAACACCACCATTGATAATGGCTATTTAGCCAACCTGGGCTCTGAAGCTCATGGTCTTTATCTTTATAATGGCGGTGGAGAATCTGTTACCAATAACAGTATAACAGTGTCTAGTGCTAGTGATAAATGGGGTATATATAACAATTCCAGCGAATCAACAACGATAACAAATAATACTATAACAGCTGCAAATGGTATATACATCCATGATGTTGATGGAGGTGAAAACGTTACTGGCAACACGATCGTTGCTGCAAACACAGGAATTCAAGCTGATTACGCTCATGACGTCACCATTAAAGATAATACAATTACGGGCGTTATTAGTAATAATGGTATTTATGCCTATAATGCTCTTGGCGCCAATATATCCTTTAACCGCATAGAACGCACAGAGCTGTACACTTCTTGCTGCCCTAATTGGCATGGGATTGATGCGAATTATGCGGAAGGTTCAACCATAAAAGGCAACACGATCATTAATGATCCGGAAACCACATCAAGCAGTAACGATATTGGAGGTTTGTACGGGATCGTTTCATATGAATCTGAAGTAGATTCTAATTTTATTACCCTAAATGGAAAAAGACGCCAGCATGAGCTTTACTTAATCTATGATCACAGTTCAGATATCACCAGGAACACGTTGACTTACTATTCCTATGATTATGATAGTCACACTCGTTATGTGGTGCAATTGAATGACAGTGATGGAGACACAAGCATATTCAGCAATAATACAATATCGGTTTACAACAACGACGGTAAAGATGCCCCGCCCCACTATGTGTTATATATTAACAGTAATAGGAAAGTAAGAAATAACACAATCACTGTCGGTAATAACGCTATTCGAGACGATGTTATCCGATTTAGCGGAAATAATATTGACTTTTCCGGAAATACAGTTACTTATCAAGGTTCAACCTTTGGTTGGAATTATGAGACTGTCTATTGCGGAGGAGGTGCTAATGTAAAGATATACAACAATACGTTCTTGGTAACCGGATACGAACACAGTTTCATGAACGCAGACGCGACAGATCTGACTTTTTACGGCAACGTAGTAAAAACCGAAACCGGCAAGGGCCTTGTACTGTACAATGATGCCAGCGGATCTATTTATAACAATACAATCATTTCTACCAGCGGGGACTATGGCTTGCACCTGACAGATTCCGAAGTTTCAATCAAGAACAATAACCTGGTGGGTTTTACTTCTTCTGTCTATAATGAAAACACCACCATGAATTTCGACATTGCCCACAACAATACCTGGGATACATCTGCGCCCTACAGCGGCACCGGTCTGCCGCCTTCCATCGGCAACATGATCGACGTGAACGCCAACGGCACCACGTCGGATATCTACAGCAATATCAGCCAGGATCCGCTTTTTGTTGATTCGGAGACTAATAATTATAACCTCCAGGCTGCTTCGACGCTGATCAATGCCGGTGACGCCAACTACACAGATCCGGACGGATCCGTGGCGGATATTGGCGCCTTGTATTATCATATTTACGTGGTCTTGGCACATACACCGCTGGAGAACACCAACAATACCGCTACGGCATACACGGTGAACGCCACGATAAGCAGCACTACAGGCGCCGCGGTGACGGCGAACCTTACTTACTCCCTGGACGGCGGTACCGCAACAACGTTGGCAATGACCGCCGCGGCCAACAATTCGTTCAGCGCAGATATTCCGGCCCAGGCCTTGAACACCCGTGTACAGTACTATTTAACCGGCTCCGACGGCACCCATACAGCCAATCTGCCCCGCAATATATCCGACGGCGGCTATGAGTTTTATGTAAACCTGTTTTCCAATTTTTCTGCAATCTCTGTCACTTCAGAAATTGACGGTGACCTGGCCCTGGCCTGGGGCACGCCGACGCCAATTTCAGGCACCCTGACCGAGCTCAAGGTCTATAAGGATGATGAAGCCAACGTGCAGCTAACATCCGCCAACCTGCTGGTTGAGGATCTGGATGCCACCGCCACGGGCTATACGGACAGCGATGTTCTGGAAGGCCACACGTACTACTACAAGGTGGTGGGCGTGGTCAGCGACGGCAGTGAAAGCCTTATCGGCCCCGAAGCTTCAGGGCTCAGCAATGCCTCCACCATTATGCGCCTGCGGGGAGTGGCTCATCTCTCAGACGCCTCCAGCGATGCGCCGGACCATTCCGGGATCAAGGCACTCTTCAGTGCTGCCTCACCATCAGCCCAGAGCGACAGCATGATTACGGGTATTACTGGGGAAATTGACATTATTTTGTATAACGGGCTCTACAACATTTATTTTTCCAAGGATGGCTACCAGAGTCAAACCATAGGAGGTGTTTTCATGGCCGCCAACGTGGTGTTGGACACAGTCACCATAGTGCCTGGTGGTGAAACCACAATCTCCGGGAATATCAGCGGCACCCTGGCCGGCGACACCCTTTACTACGTTAGCGACGATTTGACCGTGCCCAGCGGGGAAACACTGACCATCGCGGCCGGTGCCCAGGTATTGTTCCAGGGCGACTACAGCTTGACCGCCAATGGTACACTACTGGTGAACGGCACAGCGAGCAACCAGGTTGTATTCACATCAGGCAACCTGGTAAAAGCGGCTGGTGATTGGGGCGGAATTATCATCAATAAATCCGGTTCCCGGTTATCCTACGCCGATATACAATATTCGTCATCGGCAATATTGGCTACTAATATAGATCTAGTAACGATCAATCATTGTTCCATCAGTAATATGCCCTCTGGTGCAGATGGAATTCGCTTCTATGATGGTTTAAAAGATATAATTATTCGAAATAACACCATCAGTGTGTTTGGTAATAATTCTTATGGTATTCGAAAGACAAACAGTAACGATGAAAACAGCTGTGGCGGCAATACAACCTACAGCACAGAAATTGTTGGCAATACCATCTATGCTTACTACGGTGTATACATTTGCGGTTCATATAATGCACGGGTAGACAGCAACACAATACTATTGGAAGACGAGGGGTACTCAGGTATAAATAACTCTAACACAAGTTACGGTAATAGCTATAAAAATAATGTTATCACAACGCAGGATGAATTTGGCTGGTATTCTTACGGGTTGATGATACAATACAATAGTAATTCTGTCATTCAGGGCAATACAGTAACAAATGCGAGAGAAACAGGTATCTATCTGCGGCGTGCCCGAAATGATACAATATCACACAATATTGTCACCAGAAACCAAAGCTGTGGTAATGATGATTCATTTCATGCAATCCAACTCGTTGAACAATCGTATAATAATTACCTTTCGGAAAACACCATTAACATCAACAACGGCCCCCAGGGCTCCGACAATGGTGGTTTAGGCTACCGCAGGACACATGATTTTCGTGGATTTAATAGTGCTTCAGATAATAGAGACAACAAATTTGTGCGCAACAGCGTAACAGTTGGCACCACTTATGATGATAATCAGGCATACCAAAACCGGGGCTTTGCTTACCTGGGCGAAAACGCGGTCCTGGAAGGCAATAAGGTTGCTGTCTATAATTATAGCAATAATAATAGCGCGAGTGAAGACGACTGGAGAGGGAGGTATCATTCTTGTATATATGGATATGGCCAGGTAACAAGCACGAATGATACGCTGATCATGTCTGATAATACTATGGGGATCTATGCGAACAGCCTGAAAATGTCAGGAACGGTCATCAGTAATTCGAACTCATATCAAACCGAATATTTTAAAGCCGTGTACTCTGAAGGCTACTTGGACATGGATGAGGTTACTATAACTGGATCACGATATCCTGTTTATTTTACTGGCACATCCGGAACAATTAAAAACACAACCATTGTCTCTATTGGCGATGATGGTATTACAGCGACAAACTCCAGCGCGAATCTCAATATTGAGCGCCTGACCCTGATCGGCAGCGGCACTGCTACCGGTCTGGATATGGGCGACGGAGTGACCCTGAACATGAACAGCAGTGTGGTAGACGGCTTTGCCACGGGCCTCTACGCAGTGTCTACACCCAACCTGTATTCCAACTCGTTCTACAATAACAGCGTTCATTTGAGCGGGAACGGCATCGGAGCTGATTTGGGAGCCGCCAATTATTTTAATGTAAATGGTGACCCCGCGGACATTTACGGCAACATATTCCTGGATCCGCTTTTTGAAGACCGGGCTGCCGGGAATTATCGACCCACCATTAACTCGCCCCTGGTAGATGCCGGGTCGGCAGCGGAGTTGGACCTGGACGGCACCTTAGCGGACATCGGCCGGTTGTTCTATAACTTCGGTTACGCGCCTATGAACCTGACGACAACGAATATCCAAAGTGGGTCTGTGTCCATCAGCTGGGACATTGTGGAAACCGATTCACTTACCGGCTACCAGCCCTATTATAAGGAAGCAGGGAATGACACTTGGCTGTACGACGCCACGGCCGCCACGACGGAAAAGAATACCACTTATAGCGGGCTGACCAATAATACGCTCTACGATTTTGC
>Ga0187833_10000178_pt1 | contig 71664 bp, 59 predicted proteins | sample ETNtaG_37_FD_167968 | JGI IMG/M metagenome (GOLD analysis project Ga0187833, IMG submission 167968) | Marine microbial and viral communities from oxygen minimum zone, Eastern Pacific Ocean - ETNP2014_SV_400_PacBio MetaG (Illumina Assembly) | ecosystem: Environmental > Aquatic > Marine > Hypoxic... | reverse complement strand
TTCTCTTGGCAAGATCTTTTCGACCAGCCTGTCGAATCGTTGAGGACTGCGGTCCGATGAAGTTCAAACCGGACTGTTCAAGCGCGAGAACCATTTCTTCATCCTCGGCCATGAACCCATACCCGGCAAAAACCGAATCGTAATCGTTACTCTTTGCTATTTTTATGATCTGCTTAATTCGTTGCTGTCTCTCTTCTTTGGTTGCACCCGAATAGTCCTGTACACGATGCACCCTCCAGGGGCTGATCTGTTTTCTTAATTCCGGTGACAGGGCATTCGCATACACGATTGAATCTTTTTCAGACAGCAAAATGCCTAATTCGGAGATACCCATTTCTTCAAAGACATTCATCGCCTCTAAGCGTATCGGGCCACGGCAGATAATAAGAGGGCGCAGGCTACAGGCAAAAGACTGTTGCCAAGTGGATCCACTGTTCCCACGTCGACGATCCTCATGAATCATTGGGTTTCTTAGATACCAGTTTGACATCAGCCTAGCCTAGTGAAATTCTCGCTGTACACCGGTGAAAGGTCCTGGGGTATAGTGATCGAGATGAAATGCCATATGTTCAGCCAGCACTTGACGTAAATCACTGGGCATCACGATCTGCGACACAGAGCCAAGACTCAAAGCTTCGCGCGGATTCATCAACTCTGCCTCATAACGCTTAATGAGCAGTGTTTCCTCAGCAGCCAGCCATTGTCTGGCTCGTCGTTCCGCTTCACCAGCGGCATCATCAACACTGTTATCGAGAGCTTCCCTTTCTTCCGCTATCTTCTGCTTCAGGGAACCACGCAGTGAGCGCAACTCATCCTTATAGACGAATTCGACACCAGGCGGTCCCATCACCGCCACCCGGGTAGTTGGCAAGGCAATGACCAGATCCGCACCAGTAGGGTAGTTGTTGTAAGAGGCATAGGCACCACCGATCGCGTTGCGAATCAGCACCAGGAATCGAGGTGTTCGTAAGTCAATAATGGAATCCAGCATTGCTCGTCCTGCCTGAACAATACCCCTGCTCTCCTGCTCCTGGCCAGGCAGGAAACCGGTAGTGTCTTCCATAAATACCACCGGAATATTGTATAGATTACAGAAGCGAATAAATCTTGCATTCTTATAGGCGGCATCAATATCGATCTGACCTGAACCAACTGCTGAATTATTGGCGACAAACCCAACCACATTACCGGCTAGCCGACCAAAACAGGTGATGGTATTTCGCGCCCGCTCTGGTTGAATCTCAAAATAGTCGCTGTGATCACAAATCTGCTGGATGATGATACTGACATCGAAAGGGGTGCTATACCCGGTCGGTGAGTTGAACGCCTTTTTAAGCAGCAGGTCGATATCCCATGTCTTGCGCGTAATCGGGTCAGAAGTTGTCTGATAGGGAGCAAAGGATGAATTATTATCGGGCAGATAACGCAGCAGTTCCTTAACTTTCAGTAACGCGGCCACCTCATCCTCCACCGCAATATCGGTAACGCCACTCTGGCTATGTACCTTCGGCCCACCCAGGTCATCCGCTTCAATATCTTCGCCAAGCGCTGACTTGACAACACTCGGTCCAGTCAACCCAAAGAATGTATCCTGTGGTTGAATCAAAAAACTACCCTGACGCGGTAAATAAGACCCGCCACCCGCATTGAAGCCAAACATACACATGATCGAAGGTACAACTCCGCTAATTTTACGCAGTGCTGTAAACGCTTCCGCATATCCGTCAAGTCCCCCGACTCCCGCAGGGACAAAAGCTCCGGAAGAGTCGTTCATTCCTACCAGCGGAATTTTCCTCTTGCCGGCAAGCTCATACAGGCGTGCCAGTTTCTTACCATTGGTCGCATCCATCGAACCGGCACGAATAGTGAAATCATGTCCGTAAAGGGCAACATCCCGACCCTCGATCTTTAGGATCGCCGTTACCAATGATGCACCATCCAGGTTCGGTCCCCAATTCTGGAACAACACCTTGGGTGGCTCATCCGAGAGCACTGCAATTCGCTCCCACACTGTCATACGATTTTTGAGATGCTGCCGCTGAATGTTGCGGTGACCAGCTGAAACAAATGGCTTGTCGATTATTTCCTGGGCATCCGACAGGCTCTTCTCGTAAACTCCGGGCTCATAGGAAAGCTGATCAGGCACAGAAAACTCAATCTCCTCTTGTAACGCGAAAGGATTAGCCGTTGATGGTACTAGTTTCTTGCCCATACAAAAGATCGCACAATACCGGGATGAGCGATTATATAGACATACATCGCTTTTTGCAGAAAACCGGTTGCAGGCGGCTCTAATTCCTAGTTGCAGGCGGCTCTAATTCCTAATAGTGCTATAGAAAATGGCCTGTAGCTATCACGTCATACTTGCAGATTTCTCTGAACAGGGCATTAACGGTTCCTATACTTCTGAGTTAAGAAAGAGGCGAAGCACTTGCTGCAGAACTTGGGGACAATGCTTCCTACAAGGTAAACATCACTAGTGGAGAAGTTCAGCAGGCCATCGCCCAAACAATGCAAGCTTACGGCGCAATTCACATCTGCTGTAACTACGCCGGAATCGACAATGCAGTACGCACTGTCGGCCGGGATGGTCCCTTTCCTCTCGAGCAGTTCAAATTTGTAATTGAGATCAATCTGATCGGAACCTTTAATGTCCTGAGACTTGCTGCCAACTAGATGTCTAAGAACGAACCCTATAAAGAATTCGGTGGCTGGTGGCCCTGAAGCAGGGTCTGTGAATACACTCGTGAGCGCCCGGGACTCAAGTCAGGTACACTTAATATGTGTTTTCAGGCAATCAGCCGCCATACAAGAGATCGATTGAATGCAGCCAATTCTGAGTTACTTCTGGCAAATTTGCCTGCTTCGTACAGGGCCAGAGAAGATACCCGCGAGTGCAACGATAACCGGAATGCTGTTGGTCATCTATCTGACGACCGCTTTCATTTCGATCGCCATCACAAGACCAAATCTCGCGATGATACAGGCGATCGCCGCGGTGTTTATTGGATTCATTATTGAAGCTGCCATCATCTATGGCTTACTTGTGTTGAAATCCGTCGGCGGTCGTTTTCTGTCCACCATCAGTGCGGTGCTTGGGAGCAACTCAATACTACTGATCATCCTTTTACCCATCCAACTACTCGCAAACAACCTGAACACCGGCATCGTTTCCAGCTTCATTAGTGCCTTATTGTTTGTCTGTTTCCTATGGTGGATCACGATAGTCGGTTTCATCCTTCACCGGGTGGCAAACGTCAGTGTTCTGCAGGGCATCGTGATTGCGCTGATGATCGAATTTTTGTTCCTGATTGCGTCTGCAACGCTCTTCCCAATCGCAGGATAAGGAATCCATTTGCATATACACATTCTTGGTATCTGCGGCACCCTGATGGGCAGCATTGCACTGCTTGCCAGGCAACAAGGGCATGCTGTAACCGGCACTGACGAGAACGTCTATCCGCCCATGAGCGACCTGCTGCAGAATGCCGGCATCGACGTCAATTCACCTTACACGGCTGAGAATATCCCGACAGCAACTGATCTTGTCATTATCGGCAATGCCAACCTGCCTCGTGGCAACGTGGCGGTTGAATATGTGCTGGAAAAGAACATTCCCTATACTTCCGGTGCAGAATATCTTGGTCGCTACCTTCTGCATGACAAGTGGGTTATTGCTGTTGCAGGTACACATGGAAAGACGACCACGACCAGTATGATCGCCTGGATTCTTGAATTCGCGGGAATGAATCCCGGATTTCTGGTTGGCGGGGTACCCACAAATTTCTCTGAATCAGCCCGTCTGGGTGAAACACCATTCTTTGTCATCGAAGCCGATGAGTACGATACATCCTACTTCGACAGACGCTCTAAATTTCTCCACTACCGACCAAGAACACTGATTCTTAACAATCTGGAGTATGATCATGCTGACATTTTCCCGGACCTTTCGGCAATTCAGAATCAGTTCCATCTGTTAATCCGAACTGTACCTGCCGGTGGTCTGGTTATATTCCCGGCCGGAGATGCGAACCTTACCGAGGTTCTGGCTCAGGGTATCTGGTCACAACAATTGCCCATCGGGCCTTCGGGGGTACTTTCAGCGACATCCAGTTCAGCCGATTCAAGTGAATTCAACATCATCTTAAATGGTGAACCCGTCGGTAGTGTGAAATGGTCCCTGAGTGGATCACATAATGTCGCCAATGCGCTTAGTGCAATCGCAGCGGCGAGACATGTGGGCGTGACGCCAGATATTGCCTGCGACGCGCTGGGTGAGTTCAAAGGTGTAAAACGACGAATGGAGCAGATCTACACCTCTGCCAATCTGACGGTATACGACGATTTTGCCCATCACCCAACCGCCATCATGACCACACTGCACGGGCTGCGACAGAAAGTCGACAAGGAGAAAATCCTCGCCATCATTGAACCCGGCTCCCACACCATGCGCAAAGGCACCCATTCAGCTACTCTGAAACCAGCCGTGAAGCTCGCTGATGACGTTTTCTGGTATCAACCCGACAACATCAGTTGGGATATGCAAGCTCAGCTCACAGACAGCAACTGTCACTTCTTCATGGACATTGACGAGCTCGCAAAGGCTGCAGTCACCCATTCAGAAAAAACGCAACACATTGTAATCATGAGCAACAGCGGTTTTGGCGGACTGCACAAGAAAATCCTGGCCCGGCTTCCGGCAGAATAGTCTTTTCTACCCATGGATCCCCTTGCTAAACTAGCACCTCTGGATTGAGGACATAATATGACCAAGCTTTCGATTAACGGTGAAGAACGCGATATTCAGATGTCTGGCGACACGCCCCTGCTATGGGTATTGAGAGATGAATTGCAGATGACTGGTACCAAATTCGGCTGTGGTGCCGGACTGTGCGGCGCCTGCACAGTACATGTGAACGGTGTAGCCACACGATCCTGTCAAACGCCTGTCTCGTCGGTCGCCGGGGCAAATATCACCACCATTGAAGGGATCAAACCCTCACCGGATACCCTGCATCCTGTACAACAGGCATGGCTGGATGAGGCGGTACCTCAGTGCGGTTACTGTCAGTCTGGCCAGATCATGAGTGCAACTGCACTACTCGCGCAAAACCCTGCTCCCAGCGATGACGATATTAACGATGCCATGTCCGGCAATATCTGTCGCTGCGGTTCCTATCCACGTGTCCGCCGTGCGATCCATCGCGCCGCTGACAAAGTTGCAAAAGCATAGGGGGGTTGGATTATGGTTAGTCGAAGAAATTTCCTGATTGGTGGCGGAATTGTTGGCGGTGGTCTGATTCTTGGTTTGTCATTACTCCCCGAGCATCGTCGAGACAGTGCAGCGAAATATGTCATCGACAATGAAAACGAATCATTGTTAACCACCTGGTTGAAGATAGACAAAGACAACATCATCACAGTTTATGTCCCCCACTCTGAAATGGGGCAAGGCGTACAAACCGCTCTCCCCATGATGCTGGCTGAAGAACTTGAAGCAGACTGGAACCTGGTTCGAATGGAAAGAGCACCTGGTGAAACCGAATTTGCCAACGGTACGCTCGCCAAAGGATTCCTCGTTGGGGGGATGGGAGTATCCATCCCAATTGCTCTGGATGGCATCGCCAACTATTCTACTATGGCGCTGGCTGAGTTGGCGAATCTGCAGATCACCGGCGGTTCAACCGCGATACGGTTCTCGGGACACTACGGCATGCGAATTCAAGGCGCAGCGGCAAAAGAGATGCTGCTGCAGGCGGCGGCCAATATCTGGCAGGTGCCTCTGTCAGAGCTGAAAGCTGAAAACAGCAATATCATCCACCCGAAATCCAATCGAACTGCCACCTATGGTGAGTTGGCTCAACAAGCTTCATTGATGGAGATACCTTCAAATCCAACACTGAAGGATCGTTCTGATTACAAGATTGTCGGGACCTCAAAACCTCGATTTGATATTCCTGCGAAGATTGATGGCAGTCTGCTGTATGGTGCAGATATCAACCTCCCGGATATGAAAATTGCGGCTGTGAAAACATCGCCTGTGTTCGGTGCAGAGGTAGCGAGCTACGATGACAGTAAGGTCAGTCAGATGTCTGGTGTCCGAAAGGTCGTAAAACTACCCGGTGCAATCGCCGTTGTTGCAGACGGCTTCTGGCAGGCAAAGCAGGCAGTTGATGAATTGCCGGTTGAATTTACTGAAACTGAATACAGCCATCTCAACTCTAAGGAGATCTATCAGCAATACAGTGATGACCTTGATAAGGTTGATGAAACAGGTGCCGATGATGTGATTACCGGTAATGCGCCTGCTGTACTTGCAGGATCAATTCGAACTATCAAGTCAGAATACAGAGTTCCTTTCCTTGCGCATTCAGCCATGGAACCTGTTAACAGTACGGTCTGGTTGAAAGATGATGGCAGTGTTGAATTCTGGGCAGGACTCCAGGATGCTCTGACCGCCAAGGCAATGCTGTCTGAGCTGCTCCAAATCCCTATGGACAAGGTCACTGCTCATCACACCGCAATGGGTGGTGCATTTGGTCGACGTGCCGCAACCCTTAACTTCCTCGAGCAAAACGCACTGATTGCCAAAGATATGAAGGTGCCGATAAAGTTAATCTGGACTCGCGAAGAAGATATGCAGCAGGACTACTATCGCCCGGCGATTACATCCCGGTTTGAAGCGGCTCTGGATGACAACAATGAGCCGGTTGCATGGGTTAATACCTATATCGGCAAAAACGAACCCCCTGAAGCAGCCCACATTCCTTATGCAATTGAGAATCAGCAGATTCGTTTTGTTGACAGTAAAACACCCATTCCTTTTGGTCCCTGGCGGAGTGTTGCACACTCTCAACATGGCTTCTTTACCGAATCCTTCGTTGATGAACTGGCGAACGCTGCTAACAAGGACACCTATCAGTTCCGCCGGGATTTACTGAAACACAGCCCAAGACATCTGAAGGTCCTGGACATGGTCGCACAGAAGGCTGACTGGACTTCGAAACTGCCGGAAAGCTGGGGTCGGGGAATCGCGCTGCAAACCAGTTTCCAGTCTGTCGTGGCTCAGGTCGTTGAAGTGAGTATCAATAACGGCAAGGTTAAGCCCGAAAGAGTGGTCTGTGTGATCGACTGCGGTCATGCGATTAATCCGGATAACGTCACTTCCCAGATGGAGAGCGGTATCATCTATGGCATGACCGCAGCACTTTACGGTGACATTTCAATCAAGGACGGGCGTGTACAACAGAGCAACTTTCACGACTATGAAATGCTCCGGATGAGCGAATCACCCGTTATTGAGACCTATATTATTGAGAGTGATGCGCCACTTGGCGGGGTTGGCGAACCTGGCACACCGGCAATCGCACCAGCTCTGGCAAATGCTGTCTATGATGCCACGGGTAACCGGGTTCGAACCCTGCCAATCAAGCATTATGACTTCACCTACAAGCCCGAAGCTGAGCAGGCATAAACACCAAAGCCGGAATGCTAGAAAGCGACCTATATCCGCCGATCAGAGATTATCTGGAAACCCACGGCTATCAGGTTCAGGCCGAAGTAAAAAACTGCGACATTATTGCGACGAAGGATGACGAACTTATCGTGGTTGAGTTAAAAACCAGCGTTAACATGACTTTGCTGGTTCAGGCCACTCAACGGCAAACCATTTCTGACAGTGTTTACGTCGCTGTACCATCCCCAAAAAGGCAGAACCGACACTGGCGTGGTATCAAACGCGTCATCAAACGACTGGAGCTTGGTCTCCTGGAGGTAAGTTGCGGTCCGATGGGCACAAAGGTTTTAAAACAATTTGATCCATTACCTGCGCAACGCCGCAAAGTCACCAGAACCCGAAAAGCCATCATCCAGGAAGTGGCTGGTCGCAGCGGCAGCTATAACACAGGGGGAGTCAACAAGCAGAAGCTCATGACAGCGTACAAGGAAAACGCTATTTTGATCGCCTGCTTCCTCAACCACATTGGCCCAAGCTCTTCAAAGACACTTAAGCTCCTCGGTACAGGTGAAAAGACGTACAGTATTCTGGTCAACAATCACTATGGGTGGTTTCAACGCATCGAACGAGGCGTATTCCAAATTACCGATCAAGGTGCGGTAGAAGCCAGCAGTTTTACAGAAATCTACAAACGTGCAGAAACCTTGTTGAAGTCGGCACAGACTTCTTGACCATACCTCGCTGCACCCATACTATGAATCAGACATAACACCTTACTGACAGCTGGTTACTCCCTATGGATGAGCGAGCTATGGATGAGCAAGGCTATTCGGCAAGGATTGCAGATGTCTCCTGCCGGAATATCGGTTGGTGCTTTGATCTGTGTGCCTCTAAGAAACTTGATGTAAATCGTGTTCTGCGAAATGTTCCCTACGCCCGTGAGCACCTGCAAAACCCAGCCCGTTTTATCGATTGGCAGAGCTTCAGCACCTTCTGCGACAATTTCCTGAACTATCTTTCTGAAGCAGAGATCCGAGAAGCAGCTCGCAAATCCTGGGACAGTCGAAACATGAAGATCTATCGGATCATCGGCTATCTGTTGTATTCAGTTCGCGGGCAATACAGCGCTGCATTTGGTCCCATGGGATTTGTTGCAAAGCTCTTTCCCTGTGAACTGACGATGTCACAACCAATTGCCGGACACCTCAGAATCGGTCTGAAAATGAAATCGGGATTAACCCCCTGCCGATCGTTTCATTTGATACTGGCAGGTCAAATGACCGGTCTCCCCGCATCTCTCGGTTATTCAGATGCGGAAGTCCAGCTGCATCATCACCACTCGGGTGCCGACTTTGACGTCTACTATCAACCCTACGGCGGCTTTTTTGCGTCTATTCGCCGTTTTTTATCCCGGCCTCTGATCCAGCGAGACTCTGCCCTCGAGTTGAATCGTACCTATGACTCCCTGCTCGAAAAATACCGCGAACTGCAGACCGAAACTCAAAAGCTTAAACAGACAGAAAACCGCGCCGCTGAAACTGAAAACAAATACCGGCTGCTGGCAAACAATGTCTCCGATGTTATTTGGACGCTTGACCTTAATCTGAACTTCCAATACTTGAGTCCTTCGCTATGCCATCTGACAGGTTACAGTGAGCAAGAAGCGAATGAGATTGAGATTCAGGATCTCTTTCCAGAAGAATCAATAGCAAGGATCAAAGCTTTCTTAGAGCCGTCAGTCCAGAGCACAGATCAGGACCTGGACCAAACATTTACCTTTGAAACAGAACTCATCTGCAAAGATAAATCCAGGATCTGGATTGAAAACAAAGCCAATTTTATTCTTAATAACTGTGGCAGACCAGAACACCTGGTAGGGGTTTCGCGAGACATTTCAGAACGACGACATATACAGGACCAACTTTATCGAAGCGAAGAAGACTATCGAGTCATCACAGAAACGGCACAGGATGCGATATTCACATTTGACGATCATGGCTATATTACCTTCGCAAACAATTCCTCAGCCAGGATATTTAGGTATTCCACAAATTCACTGGTCGGGATGTCCGTAAAGACTATTATCCCAGAGGCATTCAGCACCTCGCCCCTGGAACTGGAGCAGCTGTCAAACGAAAATGTCGCTCTGACTGGTATCACTGCCAACAACGAAGATCTTTCATTAGAAATCTCCTTTGCCAAACACGAACGACTCGGTCGGTTTTACTTCATTGGGATCGCCAGAGATCTCAGCCAGAGGAAGCAAGATGAGATTGAAAGAGGCCAGCTGCAATCACAACTACTGGCTTCACAAAAAATGGAATCCATTGGTCAATTGACAGGGGGTATCGCACATGACTTCAACAACCTGCTGGTTGCCATCAACGGTTATGCAGAACTTGGTCTGAATAAACAGAACCTGGATAAAGATCAGACCCACTACTTTTCAGAAATTAAACTAGCCGGAAAAAGAGCCGCTGAGATGACTCATAAACTGTTAGCATTCAGCCGACGGCAAATTATTGAACCATCAGTCCTGGACCTTCGCGAGTTGATTGATGGACTCAAATCAATGCTGCAAAGACTGTTGCCGGAAAGTATCCAGATAGAGTTCAATCCCGAATCGCAGGCCGAGTCACTCAAGGTACTGGCAGATAAGGGACAGATCGAGCAAATACTCGTAAACCTGGCAGTTAATGCAAGAGATTCGATGCCACAGGGCGGTGATCTCACGATCACCTGTCACGAGTTCGAAATCAAAGATGACTTTATTGAGAAGCACAGCGATGCCAGGTTGGGCACCTATGCAGTGATTCAGGTAGAAGATTCTGGTTTTGGCATGTCTGATGAAGTGCAGAAACGAATTTTCGAACCCTTTTTCACCACCAAACCGGAAGGATTAGGAACGGGTCTGGGGTTGTCGGTGGTATTTGGTATAACCAAGCAGCACAACGGTTTTGTTACTATTAATAGTGAAGCTGGCAAAGGTTCTGTCTTCAAGGTTTTTCTCCCGAAGGCTGAAGGGCAAGTGACAGAACCAAAGGCGCCTTTCGAAGTCACCACTATTGGCGGCCATGAATCAATTCTGATCGTCGAAGACAATCGGCAGGTACGCGATCTTGCCTGCATCATCTTAAAAGAAGCGGGTTATCAGGTATTCTCAGCCGTCGATGGGCTCGAAGCCATCTCCACATTCCGGGAATTTGCCAGCAAAATTGATCTGGTCATTCTGGATGTCGTCATGCCGCGAATGGGCGGTCTGGAAGTACTTCAGAAAATGCAGACGATCAAACCAGACATCAAGGTCATTTTTACCAGCGGCTACTCGAACCAGGGCATACACACAAATTTCATTCTCGAACGGGGATTAGAGTTCATTCAAAAACCCTATCACCCAGAATGGCTGCGCAAAAAAATACGCAGCGTGCTGGACAAGTCATCGACTATTGATAGCCAGCAGCAAGTCGGCTTCAACTAGTCAGGATACCGAAACCACAGATAGATATTAATTTCAAATATGTACACCAACTACCTGGAATTGAGCTAAGATAGCGAGCTTTTTTGCGGCGGGAATAAATTCGATAGTTCTATGCCATGAACATTCTATGAACATCAAACAACAACTGGAATCAACGATTGACTCGGCCCTGAGTGCCGCCGGTGCATCGAATTGCCCGGCCATCGTCAAGCAGTCTCAAAAAGCGGCATTTGGTCACTACCAAGCAAATGGCGTTATGGATGCCGCAAAGCAGATTGGCATGAATCCGCGTGAACTTGCCGGTACGCTGGTTGAATCACTCAATTTGCCTCAGGCAGAAAAAGTTGAGGTTGCCGGACCGGGCTTTATCAATATTCATCTTGACAATAGTTACATTTCCAACGAGCTGACTAAGCTGCGAAAAGATGAGCTGCTGGGAGTCGTCAGGGAGAAAAGCAATACAACGGTAATCGACTATTCCGCACCTAATCTGGCAAAGGAAATGCACATCGGTCATCTCCGAAGCACAACCATCGGAGATGCAGCTGCACGGATACTGGAATTTCTTGGCCACACCGTCATCCGCGCGAATCACATGGGTGACTGGGGTGCGCAATTTGGCAGTTTGCTGGCATACATGGATCTCATCGGCCAGGAGGGACAAGAACTCTCAACTGAGCTATCAGATCTGGAAGTCTTCTACCGGAAAGCCAGTGCTTTGCGTGAATCGGATGAAGTGTTCGCGAAGCAGTCAAGAGAGTATGTCGTGCGTTTGCAAAATGGTGACCCCCAGTGCCTGGAATTGTGGCAACAATTCATCGAGGAGTCAGTTAGCCACTGCCAGACAGTATACGATCGACTGAACATCACCTTGACAAGAGCGGATATCAAGGCCGAGAGCAGCTACAACGATGACCTCATACCTGTAGTGAACGAACTCGATCGACTCGGGCTGATCGAGGTTTCAGATGGTGCAAAATGTGTCTTCCTCGATGGGTTCAAAGGTAAGGACGACAAACCGCTGCCAGCGATCGTACAGAAATCGGACGGTGGATTTCCATACATGGCTACAGATCTGGCAGCCGTTCGATTTCGCGCTCAAAACCTGAAAGTCGGCGAAGCCCTTTACTTTATCGATGCTCGTCAAACACTTCACCTCCGGCAACTATTCGCCATATCCAGAGAGGCAAAGTACCTGGATGAGTCACAGTCATTCCGACATTTGCCATTTGGCGTCATCCTCAAGGAGGATGGCAAGCCCTTCAAGACCCGAGACGGTGCTGATGTCAAGCTTGCAGATGTGATTGAAGAGGCCATTAACAGGGCATATGAACTGGTGTCAGTCAAAAATCCCGGACTCGCGGACGATGTAAAAAGCAGGATTTCTCAGGTGATTGGCGTAGGTGCGCTTAAGTATGCTGAACTCACTAAGAATCGAACCACGGATTACATCTTTAACTGGGACACGATGTTATCGTTCGATGGAAACACGGCACCCTATCTCCTATATGCCTATACTCGAATTCGCAGTATCTTCAGACGTTCAAATATAGATCCCTCAACACTCGAGAGCAGCATTACACTCAAAGAGCCGACTGAATTGCAACTCGGTTTAAAGCTGCTGCAGTTCGTCGAAGCCATTGATGCAGTCACCGAGGACTATCAGGCAAATATTCTGTGCAATTACCTGTTCGAACTGGCCGGAATCTTCATGTCTTTTTACGAATCATGCCCGATTCTTAATGCTGAAGGCCCAGTGCGCGAGAGTCGCCTGTTGATTGCTGATACGACTGCCCGCGTTCTGAAACAAGGTCTGGACCTGCTCGGAATCGAAACTGTTGAGCAGATGTGATGACCGTCAGTATTATTGCTGCACGTTCAAACAAAAACGTCATTGGGAAAGGTACCGAAATCCCGTGGCGTATCAGAGGCGAGCAGGAACTGTTCAAACGCATCACGATGAACGGTACGCTGATCATGGGTCGCGTGACATTCGAATCCATAGGTCGACCTCTACCAGGTCGAACTACCATCATCGTCACTCATCGAAAAGACTATCAACAAGAAGGCTGTCAGGTCGCGAACAGCCTTGATCTGGCTCTCGAGATGGCTCATCAATCCGGTAAGCCGATATTCATCACCGGTGGTGGCGAGATATACAGACAGGCTATTTCAAAGGCGGACATCGTCCATTTAACAACCATTAATGCAGAAATCAATGGCGACGTCTTCTTCCCCACATTTCCAACTGATGAATTCGAACTGGTGGCAGAGGAGTTTTTTCAATCCAATATCGACTACGTTTATCAGCAGTTTAAAAGAATCAACTAATCCCTGGCAGTTCGGGCAGGCTAACGTTTACTGAATGTGCCTAATGGCTCGCTGGGTGCAAACTTCCTCATCTTCAATCCGTATGACCGCATGGCAAATATCGACCATGGGAATAGCTTCAACTGTCCCAGGGGCAGGGGCAGAATCATGCAACCGGAGAATCAACTCGGAACTTGTCAGTTTAGGCTCCCTTTCCTTCATTAGGGTCGCTATTTCCTGATAGGAATAGCCATAAAAGTAGGTGAGTTCCACTACGGACCGTTGATCTGCTGAGATCAGATCAAGCCCTTGCCTGAGCCAGTCTTCTACTCCTAACCGGCTGATTAAATTGATTTTTCCTCTATATTGTTGGCATCAGAAAGCGGCTCAGACAACTGATCAGGTGTCTTCTTGATTCAATCCAGTGCCTTGATTCCTTTTAGGCAGGCAATTCCTGCAGCCAGGGTCGAGACTTTTGAGCGCCCCTCAAATCTCGATGCGCGCTCCCACACCACGAACATCGTATCATTGACGACCTCTTCCAGCATCTCTGGTCAACGCAGAAGTTTCATCAGATATCGGCTCAGCGGCAGATAGTGCCTTGCATACAGTTTTCCATCAGGTTCAACTTCATTCACTATATTGTTTTATTAGGTATTCAACAAAAACAATCCGTTGGACTATGATACCCAGGGACTCCAGGTTCAGATCGAAAATGAGCATAAATACCAACTTTCACTTTGAATCTCGAAAAGAAGGCAAAGTGACGATAGCCTCGATAATAAACCGGTAACCCATTTGAAAGGTGTAAGGGCAGTAAAATTCCTGGCGAAGACGTCTGGCAAGGATCACGATGGACAACAGTTGGTCATGGCAAAAACTACAAGGAACTTCAAACGTGGCAATGAACGCCGGGGCAAATAGGATCAGCATTCTCGCGCTGATCCCAATGCTGTTTTTAATGTCGATCAATCCCGCGAAGGCAGAATTCGATGTCGCAGCGGAGTTGTACAGACAGAAAAACTATCCTGCTGCTCTTGAAGCTTTCAGTACTCTTGCCGGTAAAGGGGATCCACGGGCACAGACCATACTTGGTTTAATGTATAAGTATGGCGAAGGGACACAACAGGATCTCAATCAATCGTTCGAGTGGTATCTGACTGCTGCACAACTAGGCTATCCACCCGCACAGTTTCATACTGGTTTCATGTACGCAGAAGGTCTTGGCGTTGCTCAAGATAAGGAAAAGGCAGTGAACTGGTTGAAATTGGCTGCCGAACAAGGTTTCGACCGAGCTGTCGACATGCTTTACCAACTCAATGCTGAATACGCCGAAGAAAAACGGGCAGCACGGGCCCTTGAACCCTGGTCAACGAACTGGAATTTCCGATTACCAAACAGTGTCAGACTTGCAGGTTCAGAATCGAATCCAGCTGCAACCATTGACCTGGATGAATCCTACCGGATTCAGCTCGGTGCCATGCAGACCCGGGAATCAATTCGCAGACTATGGGATTTACTGCGTCACACCCATCCCGATTTATTTGCCGATCTCGAGCCGTTATTTGCCCTCTCGGACAATCCCGATCGTCGCGTCTACCGATTACAGATAGGACCATTCTCCCATACGGAGGCTTTGAGATTCTGCGAAATACTACTGAATCGTACTGTCCAGGCTGGATGTCTGCCTGTCAAACCCAACTAGGCAGGTCTCATGCGATCCCCTGCGACGAAGTACCAGGTTTGACTACCCGTTACGTAATAGTTTTGTTACTCGCTTGGATCTAAACCCGGTTATTTCCAATCGGAGCAGTGGCATGACCAGCACAAGCATCCAGAGCAAACCCCTGTTCCCCGACCTGCTTCGGAACTGGCGGAAGATCCGCAAACTGAGTCAATCGAATCTTTCGCTCGAAGCGGGAATCTCTCAGCGACAGCTTAGTTTTCTTGAATCAGGACGATCATCACCCAGCCGGGATATGGTGATTCTACTTTCAAAAACTCTGGATTTACCACTTCGTGAATAGAATGCGTTACTCAATTCTGCGGGATTTGCTGCTGTCTATGCCCATTCAGCCTTAGATGAGTCTGAACTCGAACAGGCTCGACACACCCCTGAGATCATGCTGAAACAGCACGAACCCTACCCCGCCATCGACATCGACATTGACATCGACATCGACATCGACATCGACATCGACATCGACATCGACAGAAATTGGAACATACTGATGATGAATGATGCAAATCTGAAAGTATTTTCACTACTGCTTTCTCCCATTACGATCTGGGACGACATATCACCCGGTAAGCAACTCAACATTCTACGGTTGTCACTTCACCCAGAAGGCCTGAAACCCAACAGCACAAACTGGGAAGAGTTGGCCGCCTGCTTCCTCCATCAACTCACCAGTGAACTGGCAAATAATCCATACAACAATGAAGCAAAGGAACTGTTAGACGAAATAAGACAGTATCCAGGTATTCCTGACGCTCACTTTACCCTGTCTGACTACAAACCCTATCTTGCCTTCGGCATGAAAAAAGGCGATCTAACCTTAAGTTTCTTCATGATGATTTCCACATTCGGCACACCTCAGGATGTCACCCTTCAGGAAATCAGGATAGAAACCTTTTTTGCAGCAGACCGTAAAACCGAAGCCTTCGTCGAGTCGCTTTAAAATATATTCACTCTGCTTATCCTGATCTATTCGCTCCTGGAGCAGCATGTTGTCACTTCCCTGCTTTGACCCTATCATGGTCCCATGAACCCAAACTGTTAGGACACCTCATGGATATTGAATTCAGTCAGGAGGATCTCGACTTCGAGAAAGAAGTCCAGGATTTTATTGAGAATAAGCTGCCCAAGGGCATGGACCTCTGGACCAAGCGCGGCGAATGGTTTGAAGCACTTCGCAAGAAAGGTGGCTGGGATGTTTCCAAGTGGCCGGTTGAATTTGGTGGTCCGGGATTTACCCCAACCCAGCGTTACATTTTTGACAACGAAATGGCTAAGAACTCGACACCGCCTCAGTTGCCGTTTGGTGTCGGCATGCTTGCACCCATTTTGATGAACTATGGCAGCAAAGAGCAGCAGGACAGATTCCTGCCCGGCATTCGCGACAGTTCAGTCAACTGGTGTCAGGGATATTCAGAACCCGGCGCAGGCTCCGATCTTGCCAACCTCAAAACCAAGGCAGAACTCACTGAAGACGGCAAACACTATATCGTTAATGGTCAGAAAATCTGGACTACACTCGCTCACATTGCCCACTGGATGTTCTGTCTGGTTCGAACATCGAGTACGGGTGTCAAGCAGGAAGGCATCACTTTCCTTCTGATCCCCATGGATGATCCCGGCATCGAAGTGAAACCCATCATTACCCTGGGTGGCAGTCATACCGTCAACGAGGTCTATATCACCGACGTCAAAGTCCCGGTCGAAAACAGGATTGGTGAAGAAGGAAAAGGCTGGACCTATGCGAAGGGGCTTCTTATCCATGAGAGAACCGGACTGGCTGGCATACAGAATTCTGTACTCGCGTTGGAGAAAGCAAAGGAAAATGCAAGCAGCATTAAAGTTGGGGATGGCACGCTTCTGGACGTCCCGGTCTTTAAAAACAAGATCGGTGCGCTTGAAGCCGAATTACTGGCGCTCGAATTCACTGAATTGAGGTCTCTGGCCCAGGTTTCCGCTGGCGGTGATCCGGGCCCGGAATCCTCAATCATGAAATTGAAGGGAACTGAAATTCAACAGCGCATATCTGAACTGAACCTCGAATCTTCCGGAATCTACGCGGCTGCCTGGGGCAATCCTGTCGGACCCGCCTTTGCAAAAGGAGCCACCAGCGGTTACCTCGGTGCCAGAGCAACCACCATTTATGGCGGGGCAAGCGAGGTTCAAAAAGATGTTATCTCCAAAAACGTATTAGGATTAGGGTAAGTCAATGGATCTCTCATATACCGAAGAACAAGTCCTGTTACGAGACAGCGTACAGAAGTTTGTCAGCGACAAGTACGATATTAGCGAGCGGAATAAACTCACCGCAACCGATGAAGGATTTTCTCGAGAGCACTGGAATCAGTTTGCAGAACTCGGCTGGCTCGCCATGCCGTTTGCAGAAGAAGACGGGGGTATTGGTGGTACACCTGTCGATACCATGGTCATGATGGAAGAATTCGGCAAGGGACTCGTGGTAGAACCTTTTCTAGCTACTATCGTCATGGCTGGCACCGCAATTTCCGAAGGTGGAAATGAAAAACAACGTGCTGATCTGCTACCCGGCATTATGGACGGCAGTACAATCGCCTCATTCGCCTACGCGGAACAGCAGGCTCATCACGATCTGAATAATATCGTTACAACAGCAAAGAAAGATGGCGATTTCTTTCTGGTGAATGGGACAAAGTCAGTAGTACTCAATGCCCGGTCAGCGGACAAGCTAATCGTTACAGCACGAACCAGTGGATCCGAACAGGACACAGATGGCATTAGCGTATTTGTAGTCGATGCTGATGCAGAAGGAATCTCACGCACGGATTATCCAACCGTTGATGGCTTGCGCGCCTCCGAGGTGACATTCAAAGACGTCAAGTTGTCTTCTGATAACGTCCTCGGCGAGGTCGACAAGGGCTTCCCGTTGGTGCAGAAAATTGCCAATCGCGCCATCCTGGCATTATCAGCAGAAGCCGTCGGCGCCATGGAAGTTCTGTATCAGGACACCATTGCTTACACCAAACAAAGAGAGCAGTTTGATCATCCATTAAGTGAATTCCAGGTACTGAAACATCGCATGACTGAAATGTTCATGGAGTACAGCCTGGCCAAATCACTGTGTATGAAAGCCACCATGTTGGAATCCCAGGATTCGGCGGAAACCCAGCGCACCATCCACGCTTTGAAATATCTCATCGGCAAGTCCACTCGATTCGTGGCACAAAATGCCGTGCAGCTGCATGGCGGGATGGGAATGACTGAAGAACTCCGAGTCGCGCACTACTTCAAACGATTGACGGTTATTGATTCACAGTTTGGTAATACCGATCATCATTTGACCGAGTTTGTTGCATAACATAAGTAACGCTGATGCTTTTTAGCGGCGTAGTACACTGCCAGATCACCATCTTGTCAGTGACCTGAATTCAAACAGCATATGTAAGCTCTGGCCAAGTCACGAAAAAACCCAGGCTAAGAAGGCACAAGGAATGGTAGAGGAAAACCCTGATCAGATCGTCGACATGGTTATCGATTTCGCGCCACCGGTCATATTCTGTCTGCTGCCTCTATTTGCTTTCCTGCTGAAGATTGTCTACATAAATAGCGACCACTTCTATACTGAACATCTGGTGCTTGCAGTTCATAATCACTGCTTTATCTATATCGCGTATATCGCGGTTTTGCTCCAGGCCTTTGTTGATCTGCTACCAGATTACGGGGTCGTGCGAATGGTACACATCGCCATTCTGTTGTGGGTTCCCATCTACCTGTTTCTCAGTCTGAGACGGCTCTATGGAGAAGGATGGTTCTTAACCAGTATCAAGCACGTTCTACTATTCACCAGTTACAACATTCTTTTTCTCATTGCTGCACTTAGTGCGATGATCATCGGCGTAATAACTCTATGAAACCCGGGGAACTCGAAACGCGTCTGGATCTGCTCGGAATTACGGCTCAGCACTGTACAAGTTGTCAACTGCCTGTCCAGATTGAAACGGACGAGCTGGTTGAAGCAGAAATGGATATTTCCGATCGTCCCCAACGCATGACAGCCCGGACGCTGACACATTGGCAGGCCATGAAACAGGCAGCGGCTAACGATGGTATTGTGCTGCAGTTGGTGTCTGCATTTCGCTCTGTTGACTACCAGTGTAATCTTATTCAGAAGAAACTAGCGTCGGGACAGGTCATTGATGACATTCTGAAGGTCAATGCCATACCGGGCTACAGTGAGCATCACACGGGTCGGGCGCTCGATCTGACAACGTTGGATTGCGAACCCCTTGAAGAGGATTTCGAAAATACCGATGCCTTTGCGTGGTTAGTGATTAACGCTCACAGGTTTCATTTTCATCTGTCATACCCACAGAATAATGACAGCAGCATCACCTATGAACCCTGGCACTGGGCCTGTACTGAATCTTAAGCGAACGCTACGACTGGTACTTCTTCATCTTCTCAGCGATCAGTTTCTTGTGCTCATCGGTCAGGGATGTTCTGCTTTTTGATCGGGTTTCTTTTGCAAACACGTATTTCTCACGGGTGACATGCTTTACGCCAAATCCTGTTTCCTTTAGCCAGTCATAGGTTTCATCGACCATGTGCGGATTACCACAAAGCAGAACCCGGTCTGTTTTGGGATCCGGATCCAGGTTCTTCAGGCGTGCCTGTACATAACCCTGATATTCAAATTCTCTTGCTTCGTCTGGCATCACGCGGCTGTAGCAGACGCTTAAATGAAAGTCAGGGTGATCTTCACTATACTTTTCCAAAACATCACCGAAGACAAACTCGTTGTGCTCTCTTGTGCCGTAAAGAAAATGGACTTCTACCTGCTTCGATTTAAGGGCCGGAGAAAGCCGGGTCAACATGGGTATATAGGGCGCAATACCAACGCTGGTGGCTACCATGAATAGTCGCTTCGGCAATGGTTCCGGCACCAGCAAGCGTCCATAAGGACCTGTCACGTGAGCCGTCAATCCCTGTTCACTGGCAAAAAGCAATTCTGTGGCGCGCCCAGACTCAACTTTTGAAATGAGAAGATCAAGATACGGAACATCCATTACCTGATTGCACAGGCTGTAGCTTCGCTCAAACTCACCCTGATTGTCCTTGAATACAAATCGAAAGAACTGACCTGGTCTGAATTCAACATTCTTTCCGTCAACTCGAACAAAGCGAAATTCCCCGGTACTCGAACTCAGTTGCCGGGTTTGCTCAAGCACAACCTCAGATTGTTCCAACTTAATTTCCATAAAGCGATGAGGATCGCATTATCGCATAGCCACTCACCGAACTTGAGCTGTGATAGTATCAATCAGCTTCTTGGCATCTTAATTCTATTAACAGTGAACATGTACAAATTATGGAAGTCACTATTCACGGTGAGGTAAATCCTCAATTTGAAAGCGTAAAAACAGTATTCGCCGATCTCTGGCAGGACATCGAAATTGGTGCCAGTCTCTGTGTGTACCATCAAGGCAGCAAGGTAATCGATCTGTGGGGTGGGTTTAAGGACCTGGAATTCACTCAGCGCTGGCAGGCCGACACACTCGTCAATGTCTATTCCACCACAAAAGGAATGGGGACTCTGGCATTTGCCGTACTCGTGGATGAAGGTAAGGTCAGCTATGAAGATAAAGTCATCGACTACTGGCCCGAGTTCGGTGCTGAAGGTAAGCAGGATGTGACTATCGCCCAACTCTTGTCTCATCAAGCGGGTTTATGTGGAGTCGAGTCGAAACTTTCAGTTTCGGATCTTTACGACTGGGATAAGATGGTCAACCTCCTGGCTGCACAAAAACCCCTCTGGCCTCTCGGTGAAGGTGCGGGCTATCACGCCGTGACATGGGGCTTCCTGCCAGGTGAACTCGTTAGGCGGATCACTGGAAAGACCCTCAGACAGTACTTTAATGAAAAAGTCAGAGAACCACTGGATGCCGATTTCTATATTGGATTGCCAGAAAGTGAGTTTGACCGTTGTGCAACCCTGGTTGGTCCAAACCGGGCGCGTAAAAAACCTAAGGCCACGGCTAACAGCGTAGAGATGCCGGAGCTCTATCCGATTGCCCTGCTCAATCCATCCATCAAACCTTTCAGAGACGCCTGCAGCAGCGAATGGCGCAAAGCAGAGATTGCAGCCGCAAATGGCCAGGCCAGCGCACGTGGAATCGCAACGGTTTATGCTGCCTTGTCTATGGATGGTGAGCTGAACGGCAGGCGAATCATCAGCAAGGAAGCGATCGATCTGGCAACTCAAAATGAAGTGGGTGATACGATCGATCTTGTGCTTGGCACCCCAACACGCAGGGCACGAGGATTCATCTTAAATACCGACAATGCCTATGGTCCAAATCCCGATTCTTTCGGGCATGCCGGTGCAGGTGGTTCGATGGGATACGCGGACCGGGATTCACAAATAGCGTTCGGCTATGCAATGAACCAGATGCAAGCGGATGCTGCTGCAAAACCCCGATCCAGGCTCCTGACTGATGCCGTCTTTGCTTGCCTGTGAAGGTATCCCATGACCCGAAGACTTTCTGCTGAGGTTATCGGTAGCCTGCTCCTCCTCACAACTGTCGTCGGTTCTGGCATCATGGCCGAAAATCTTGCGGGCGGTAAAGTAGCGATCGCCCTGCTCGGCAAGACGATTCCAACGGGTGCAATTCCGGCGGCCTTGATTCTAATCCCTGGTCCTGTCTCCGGCACACACTTTAATCCGTCTGCCACCATCGCCCGTACCCAACCGATACATTCAGCATCATTAGGAGTATCGCTTGAGGGACAAGGATAGCTTCTTAACAGGAATATCAATAGAAAATAAGCATATTTTCCCACTTTCATGGATATATTGGGATAATTCATCCACAAAGTTGTATTATTTCATCTAGAAAGACACAAACACACCAGCTCTCAATATCTAGCAGCAAATGGTAAATACCCATCACTTTTCGTACTAAATCACTATCTAAATCCTGACTAATTCTCATCTTTTCAACGGTAACATGGTACACACACCATGTTGTGGGAAAATATACCGTATTTCCGGTAAATAGCACCTAAATATACTCCCTGTAGTCAAAAAATACTTAAAAGTGGGAATTTCAAGCCGCTATCTCAGTCCAGCACCGGTTGCCGATTCTGCGATTAACGGATGATAAAAAGCGCTAAATCGACTTTTCCCGGTCCTGACTTTGTGGCAACATCCGCCCCCAGTTAGCAGTACCCAAAGTCGCCTCACCCATGGCGGCTTTTTGTTTGTGCAGACTAAAAATCTGCACTGGTGGCTCTGCTCTACCAGAGCGGACGTTCTGGCAACGATCAAACAACAAGAAATAGAAATGCGCGATTACTTCATTAGACGACTTCTACTAATCCCCCCCACGCTGCTGGGTGTCACAATTATCGTATTCGCAATTACCAGACTGGTACCAGGTGGACCACTGGAACGCGCCATCATGGAATCGCAGCAGTTCAATGCCGCCGGTGGTACCAGCTCTCAGGTTGCAGGCGCAGGCATGGCCCTGTCTGAATCTCAACTTGAGAAACTCAGAGAATATTATGGCTTTGACAAACCGGTTCTTGAGAGTTATGTCGATTGGGTCGTCAAAGTTGCTAAAGGAGATCTCGGGTCCTCCTACCGATACAACGAGCCTGTCTGGGATGTCATCCAGAGCCGCTTTCCCGTTTCGCTCTACTACGGTCTGGTAACTCTCATTATTACCTACGCCGTCTGCATCCCCCTTGGTGTTCTAAAGGCAATACGTCATCAAACCGCAGTCGACAACATCACATCACTGTTGATTTTTATCGGATATGCCGTGCCGGGGTATGTTCTGGGTGCACTTTTACTGTTGTACTTCTCAGTGCGGCTGGAGTGGTTTCCGATGGGCGGTTTTATCAGTCTGCGGTTTGACGAACTGTCGTTTGGCGGAAAGGTACTTGACCTGATCCATCACTCGGTACTCCCGCTAATCTGCTATCTGGTTGGCAGCTTTGCTTTTGTAACCTTGCTGCTTAAAAACCACCTGATGGATAATCTTGCATCCGATTACATCAGGACTGCCATTGCCAAGGGAGTTTCATTCAGAAAGGCCGTAACGAAGCACGCAATGAGGAATTCCCTTATTCCCATTGCCACCACATTCGGGCAGAACATCGTCTTGCTGGTATCAGGTTCGTTCCTGATTGAAACCGTCTTCGATATCAATGGTTTCGGGTTACTCGGTCTGACCGCGATACTGGATCGGGACTATCCGATCGTGATGGGCGTGGTGTTACTGGCCAGCCTGCTTTTGCTGGTTGGCAACATTATTTCTGACCTGCTGGTCGCTGTGGTTGATCCAAGAATTCGATTCCAGTAAATGTTTAATCTCAATCCTCAAACGCTAAAGAAAATTCGCCGATTCAGGCAAATCAAGCGTGGTTACTACAGCTTCATCGGAATCTGTATTTTGCTTTTCGCCGTCATGATCGGAGAACTCTGGATCAACAGCAGGGCTCTCATTGTAAGCTACGAGGGCCAGCTCTATTTCCCAACCTATGCGGATTATCATCCAGGTACTGATTTCGGGCTGGACTACAACTACGAAACGAATTATCGCGATCTTCAGGCCATGTTTGAACAGGAAGGAAGTGACAACTGGGTACTCATGCCACTGGTGCCCTACAATGCTTTTGAAAACCACACATCAATAGGTATTTACAAACCAGAAGCGCCAGATTTTAAGCTGAGGCATTTTCTTGGTACAGACACAACCAGTCGTGACATCCTTGCCAGGCTGGTTTACGGCACACGGATTGCGCTTTTGTTCGCCATCGCATTTATGTTAGCAGTATATCTGATTGGCATCTCCATTGGTTGTGCCATGGGGTACTTTGGCGGTACCTTCGATCTGGTGTTTCAACGCCTTATCGAGATCTGGTCAAATATTCCATTTCTCTACATGGTGATCATCGTCTTCTCAGTCATCCCCTCTATATTTTCCATTCCTGTTCGCATCGGTATTCTCCTGACGGTAATGGTACTGTTTTCGTGGACTGGTATGACCTATTACATGAGGACTGAAACCTACAAGGAAAAAGCAAGGGACTATACAGCTGCCGCGAAAGTCATTGGTGCATCCAACACCCGGATAATTTTTCGTCATATCCTGCCAAATGTCATTTCAACGCTGGTTACTTTCATGCCCTTTACGATTGTCTCTGCAATCTCCTCAATTACTGCACTGGATTTTCTTGGCTTCGGATTACCTGCGCCGACCCCCAGTCTTGGTGAATTGCTAAAGCAGGGAACCGCCAATCTGCGAACCGCAGAATGGATTGTCACATCAGCTTTTATCACATTGGTCTTACTCCTTACTCTGGTGACGTTTATAGGAGAGGCTGTAAGAGAATCATTTGATCCAAAACAATACACTGTCTACAAGTAAGGTGGTAAACCAATAATGAGTGTTTTAACTGAGGTACATATGAATATACTTAACCGCAGCACTTTGATCCTGTTAGCGTGCCTGTCTTTACTACTCAATGCGTGCGGCGGTTCAGACAGTGAAGAACAGGTGGGTACTGTCGAGACCATAGACAATACCCAGGAAGTCCAGGACTACTATGCTTCAAAACCTGGGTTCTTCAAATTCAAGAGCCTGGCTGACTTACCTGTCGATCTCACCTGGCAGGACGGTTCACATCTCCCAGAGATAGGTTCAGACAGGGCTGTCAAAGGTGGTACTGAGTATTCACGACTGCAGGACTTTCCGCGGACACTTCGCATTGTTGGTCCTGACTCCAACGGTTCGTTCAGACAGTTCATTCTTGATTACACAACCCTGCAACTTGGCCACCGGCATCCTGACGAGTTCGAATATTACCCCGCTCTGGCAGAAAGTTGGGCAGTTGATAAAGAAAACAAAACCGTCTATGTCAAACTCGATCCATATGCAAGATGGTCAGATGGCGAATCCATCACAGCCGATGACTATGTCTTCATGTTCTTCTTCTTCCAGTCGTCCTATATTGTCGCTCCCTGGTATAACAACTGGTACGGCACTCAGTACACCAACATCACCAGGTACAATGACCACACGATATCGATCTCCATACCTGATGCAAAACCAGATATGGATGCCCGTGTCCTTGAGCTTCGACCAATGCCGCAACACTTCTACAGTGAACTGGGTGATGATTTCGTCGAACGCTATCAGTGGAAGTTTCAACCCACTACCGCGGCCTATGTCGTAAAACAAGAAGACATTAAGAAAGGTCAGTCCATTGCTCTGACCCGGCAGAAAGACTGGTGGGCAAAAGATAAGAAATTCTGGCGCTACCGCTACAACATGGACCGACTTCACCTGTCTGTGATAAGAGATACTCCCAAGGTCTTTGAATCATTTAAGAGAGGTGATATCGATCAATTCGGTCTCAATCTGGCAGAGTACTGGTATGACAAACTTCCTAACGACGACTCTGATGTGGCGAGCGGATACATTCATAAATCTGTCTACTATAACCAACACCCCCGACCAACATACGGGCTGTGGATTAATTCCTCCAAACCCCTGCTCGATGACAACAACATCCGGATTGGGATAAATCATGCGACCAACTGGCAGCTGGTTATCGATAAGTTCTTTAGAGGTGACTATGCACGGATGCAGACTTCATCGGATGGGTACGGGGAATTTTCTCATCCAACGCTCAAGAGTCACGAGTACAGCATTGACAGGGCCCAGGAGTATTTTGCCAAGGCAGGTTTTACTGACAGGGGCCCGGATGGAATTTTGGTTAACTCAGAGGGCCAGCGACTGGGATTCACATTGTCGACAGGCTACGAAAGCCTGAAGGATGTGCTCACCATATTGAAAGAGGAAGCAAGCAAGGCAGGCATTGAGTTCAGAATTGAAGTCCTCGACGGTACCGCTGGATGGAAGAAAGTCCAGGAGAAACAGCATGATATCCACCTGGCTGCGTTCAACGTCTCTCTGGAGATGTATCCCAGATTCTGGGAAACCTATCACTCCGACAACGCCTATGATGACGCCTTTCTTGACGATGGTTCAGTCAATGCGGATCGGCAGTTGAAGACCCAGACAAACAATCTGGAAACACTGGCCATCGCCGAAATGGACAAGATGATCGAAGCGTATCGAGCCTCTGACGATAAACAGGAGATGAAGGATCTCGCCTTTAAGATGACTGAGATGCATCATGAATTCGGTTCGTTTGTTCCCGGCTTCTACCAGCCCTTTTATCGAATTGGTCATTGGCGATGGATTCGATATCCTGAAAATTTCAATCTGAAACATTCACGTACTGCCGGTGAATACTATGTACATTGGATAGACCCGCAGATAAAAGAAGAAACACTTTCTGCTATGAAGGACGACATCACGTTCGCGCCAGAAATCAACATTTACGACCAGCACAAGTAGACCCTGCATGTCTGACGTTCTTCTTGAGATTCGTGGTCTCATCACCGAGTTCGAGACCGATGAAGGCCGGGTACGAGCTGTTGATCAGATCAGTTTCACCGCCAATGCGGGTGAAACACTGGGTATCGTTGGAGAATCCGGATGTGGAAAAAGTGTCACAGCACTATCCATCATGCGGTTGCTACCGCAACCCATGGGGCAGATTGTCGGTGGCAGCATTCTCTTTCAAGGGCAGGATTTAACAGAAGTTCCACTGTCAACAATGGAACAGATTCGCGGATCTAGAATCGGCATGGTTTTTCAGGAACCCATGACCGCCCTCAACCCGGTCCACACGATTGGCAAACAGTTAACCGAAGTGTTGCTTCTGCATAAGGACATCAGAACCGATCAGGCGATTCGAGAGGCCATCGAAATCCTGGACCGTGTTGGTATCCCTTCTCCTGATGTGCGTATGACCGAGTATCCCCACCAACTCTCTGGTGGCATGCGTCAGCGAGTAGTTATCGCCATCGCCCTAGCCTGCAAACCGGCACTCCTGATCGCTGATGAACCAACCACCGCACTGGATGTGACAATCCAGGCACAGATTCTGGCTCTGATCAAGGAATTACAGACCGAGATGGGTATGTCCGTCATACTGATTACGCATGATCTTGGTGTCATCGCGGAAACCTGTGACCAGGTCGTCGTCATGTATGCTGGGAAGATCGCTGAGAAGGGCAGCGTTTTTGACCTGTTCGACGAACCCAAACACCCATATACAAGAGGGCTATTAGCATCGATTCCAACACTTGATACGGTACCCAAATCTCAACTGAGTGTGATTGAAGGAATGGTGCCGGGATTGATGGATCTGCCATCCGGATGCCGTTTTAAAAATCGTTGTCCCTACCGACACGATCAATGCGAACAGGAATTACCGGATATGGAAAATGTCTCGGCTGATCATGACGTGAGTTGTCTGAGGTGGCAAACCCTATGACGTCAGAGACAGCCATTCTCGAAATAAACAACCTGAAGATGCACTTCCCGGTCAAGGAAGGCGTCCTGCTCCGGACCGGCAAGCTCAACAAGGCGGTAGATGGTGTCTCATTTAGTATCAAACCCGGGCAGACCCTGGGTCTGGTGGGTGAGTCTGGTTGCGGCAAATCGACACTGGGAAGATGTATCGCTCGCCTTTACGATCCAACCGAGGGTGAAATCCGATTCGAAGGCCAGGATATCAGTCATATCAGAGGCAAAGCCCTGAAGCCATTTCGACAGCATATTCAGATGATTTTTCAGGATCCGATGGAGTCACTGAACTCCAGGCATACGGTTGGCGATATCCTGGAAGAACCTTTTATAATCCAACAGACTGGGGACAGACTGTCCCGCAAAAAGCGGGTTCAGGAGTTGCTCGAAATAGTCGGTCTTCCTGCCCGTTCTTCAACGCGTTACCCGTTTGAATTCTCCGGCGGACAAAGGCAGCGTATCTGTGTCGCCCGTTCGATTGCGTTGAATCCCAAACTGGTTATCTGCGATGAACCGGTTTCTGCTCTGGACGTGTCGATACAGAGCCAGATTCTCAACCTGCTTATTGATCTGCAACAGGAGTTCAATCTTTCCTACCTGTTTATTGCTCATGATCTGGCTGTGGTGAAACATATTTCAGACGAAATCGCCATTATGTACCTGGGTAAAATCGTTGAAAGCGGTCTTGGCGAGGAAATTTACCGAAATCCGCAACATCCTTATACAAAGTCGCTGATGTCAGCGATTCCAGTTCCTGATCCACACAATAAAACTGAAAAACAACTACTTACAGGGGACGTCCCATCCCCAATTAATCCACCCTCCGGATGCACTTTTCATTCCCGTTGCCCGCTCGTCTCTGATCAATGCAAACACGATGTGCCACAGCTGCAATCCGTTAAAGCAGGTCATCTTGCCTCCTGTCATCAGCTTGAACAGACCTCGTGAGTCACATTCACTCGTACCTCCCCGCTACCAGCACTTCTCGGCTTATTCGCACCACTTGTCATAATAGTCTGCCTCTGGCCAATCACGTTGTTGACGACCTTCACATTGCCTGTGATCATACTTAGCGACTATTCTTAATTATTTGGTCGGATACTACATGTCTTCAACACAACCAATCATTCTTACTGAAGCCGCACACTCGCTGACAACGAGGCTTCGAAAGAACATTGAAACTGTCATTCGATGCAATAATCAAAGCATCAACTGGCTTTTGACGGCATTTTTCTCCGCTGGGCATGTATTGCTTGAGGATGTCCCCGGAACAGGAAAAACCACCCTGGCCAAGTCACTGGCGGGTTCAACCAGTGCAGAATTCAAACGTGTCCAATTCACTCCCGATCTCTTGCCCACGGATATCCTTGGCGTTTCTGTCTTTGATCAGAACACACAGGAATTCAAGTTCCGTCAGGGACCAATTTTTACACAAATACTCCTGGCTGATGAAATCAACCGAGCATCACCCAGAACCCAGTCAGCTCTGCTCGAAGCCATGGGTGAGAGCCAGGTCAGTGTTGAAGGCGAACGATTCGTTATGGACGAGCTGTTCTTTGTCATCGCGACACAAAATCCAGTGGAATTTCATGGCACCTATCCACTGCCGGAAGCACAGATGGATCGCTTTGCCATGCGCTTCAAACTGGGCTATGTCTCCGCAGAAGACGAGATGGAAATCCTCAGCAGCCAACAGCATTCTCATCCATTGGAAACACTGAAACCATGTATCAGTCTTGAAGACGTCCGCACAATAAGAACCGCAGCAAGTAATATTCGAATAACCGAAGAACTCAAGCGCTACATTATTGATGTGGTCGCAGCTACGAGAAACCACGCAGGCATTCAGATGGGCGCCAGTCCAAGAGCCAGCATCACCTTAATGAAATGTGCCCGGGCACTGGCTCTGATCAACGGGTCAGAATATGTTTCGCCCGATTTGATTCAGGAACTGGCGAAGCCGGTCATCGCACATCGGCTGGCGCTTGACCCGGATGCAGAATTCTCTGGCCGCAGTTCTGATCAAATCGTCCAGGAAATTCTTGAGGAAATCGAGGTACCCGTCTAGAGACGGCGCCTATGTTTCGCGACTGGGTCTACCCTGGTTATGTCAGGGCAATGCGGCCAAAACGTCCTCGAAAGAGAACCGGGACCGACCGGGGCCGTCTTGTTCAAACCGGCGCTGTTATCTGTGCTGTCCTTGGTCTAAACACGGACACATCGCTGGTGTACCAGCTGTTCTCTCTTCTCTTCTGTCTGGTTGTAATCTCTCGACTCACCCTGCGAATCCACAGGCCGTCTGTTGAGATCAGACGCCACCTACCACGGTACGCAACGGCGAACCAGTCATTTGAATACCAGATCGCAGTTACAAACACCGGGAGTTCGGTTGAATCTGATCTGACGATTGCTGACAACCCCACCATCCGGCCACCTGACAGAGAACAGTTCAGTCGTGAGAAGGAACCTGGTGAAGACACAAGAAACGCATATGATCGATTTATTGGTTTTCATCGCTTCGTGTATCTGCAAAAAATGAATACCGGGATAACGATCAAACCTCAACAGGTACCGGACATTTCCTTAAAGGCGACTGTCAATGTGACTGTTGAAGCAGAACCAATGAGACGAGGTATCGTCCAGTTCTCATCGACCTCGGTACTGCATCCAGATCCCCTTGGTCTCAATCACGGCGTTACCTTGTTTGATAACCCGGATTCGCTGATCGTACTGCCAAAACGATATGACGTCACCAAAGCTTTTCAGATAGCCGGTGGCAGACACTTCCAGCCTGGCGGCATCAATGCATCCTGGTCAATCGGTGAGTCCGATGAATTCGTCTCGTTAAGAGATTACCGTGATGGAGACTCATTACGAAAGATTCACTGGGCAAGCTCGGCAAAAAGAAGCAAAGCAGTCGTCAAGGAATATCAGGATGAGTACTTCGTTCGTCAGGCACTGATACTGGATACGACAAATCCGGATTCAAGAATACTGGAAGAAGCGATCTCTGTAGCGTCGAGTCTGATGCTGGTAATGAATAACAGCGACTCAATGCTTGACCTGATCTATCTGTCAGACAAACCCGCGATACTGACCTCTGGTCGTGGTACTAGTAGTGTCAATGAACAACTCGAAATCCTGGCGACACTGACGCACACAGATCTGGGACTGGACAAGCTTCGCGAAACCGTAGCTGGTCATATTCAACTCTTAAGCGGCTGTATTCTTGTTTTATCCAACTACACAGATGAACATCAGCACCTGCTTCAAACATTATTGACTACGAATATTGCTGTTGAAGTTTTTGTTGTGACTGATGATGAGTCTTCGCTGGGAGATTTGCCTGCCAGATATCACATATTGCCCGTCGATCAGATTCAAGACAGGCTGTCGAAACTATGAACCTTCGCTATATTCAATCTGCAGCGATCATACTCTGGGGAATCCAGTCGGATCTGATCTGGTTTGCATTGCCAATGGCTATCGTCTGGGAAGCCCAGTTCTTTTTGAACCGACGCTGGGCACTGACCAAGAAAGATTTCTACCAGATTGCCGATCTGACCAGTGTCGCCCTGATAGGAATTTTGTTATTCCTGTTTATCAACAGAACAGAGTACCATTTCCTCACCACGTTGGTTCGCTGGTTCCCTATTCTGTTTTTTCCACTGGTCACCGTTCTGTCTTACAGCACAACGGAACGAATGACACTGGATGTTATGTTCTACTCACTGCGAAAGCAGCAACAACCGGTAACCCAATCCTGGGATATGAACTACATGTTATTTGCCACATGTATTGTTGCAGCCGGCACCAACACAAGTGGTCTCAATTTTTATTTCCCACTGGCTTCCATTCTTGTCTGCCTGTCGTTGCTGCCACTCCGCTCTTCCCGTTATCAACGCAGTATATGGCTTCTTGCAGTGGCCATTGCCTTTCTGGGTGCATTTGGCACACACAAGGCTCTGAGGGGAACTCACCTCGAACTGCAGCACCGTGCACAGGCCTGGATTCAAAACTGGATACAACGGCGCAGCAATCCTCTGAAAATTCACACTGCCATCGGAGCACTGGGCAGGCTGAAGGTTTCAGATGAGATTCTGTTTAGAGTACGGGCACCAGAAGGTTCGGCAGTTCCAAGACTACTGCAGGAAGCAAGCTATGATCTGCCAACCAGTCATGACGTCTGGACTGTGATGGAAACAGATTTCGAACGTGTCGATCATACTGATGACTTCCTCTGGGATCTGAGCAGTTCGCAGGAAACAACTTCGCCGCTGGAAATCTTCCTGGAATTCAAGCATGAACGAGCACTCGTGCCGTTACCTTCAGGCACAACCCAGGTAGATGATCTGCCTGCGCTTGATATCAAGAAGAACTACTATGGTTCGACCCAGGCTGTTGGGCTGGTCCCGAGCCCCAAGTATAACGTGAGATTCTCAACAACGAGTAATTTGAATGGTCCGCCAATGGCGACAGACAGATTTGTACAGGAAAAGTACAAAAATCTAATGGGCAGGCTCATTGAGGAACATGGTTTGAATCCTGACGAACCAATGAGGAGCCTCTTTAGTTTCTTCAAAGCGTTCAGATACAGTCTCTACCATGAACCTGACGATATTGGTGATCCAATCACTCACTTTCTGCTCAAGAGTAAGAAGGGTCATTGCGAGTACTACGCCAGCACCACGGTGTTCTTGTTAAGGCAGATGGATATACCCGCCCGTTATGTCGTGGGCTACGCGGTGCAGGAATATAACGATCTGATCGACATGTACATCGTCAGGCAGCGTCACGCACATGCCTGGGCAATCGCCTACATCGACGGTCAGTGGCAGGTCGTCGATACTACGCCCGCTATCTGGGCAGCCGAGGAGGCGAAACAGGCTAACGTACTCCAGCCGTTCTTTGATTTCTTTACTAACATCAACTTTGTATTCCAGGTGTGGTGGAATGATCAACGCCTCGAGGACTATGAAATCCATCTGTACGTGATTGGATTTATTCTGGTACTGGTTCTTGCCTGGCGAATTCTACGCAGTGAACAGGTGATTATTGAAAAAGAGAATGATGAGAGCCAGGCGGAAGATCAAATTGTAAATGGATCGGAATCTCCATTCTTTGAGCTCGAAGACCTGCTTCAGGAGGCAGGCTACAGGCGAGGCCCGGGAGAGCTGTTATCACCCTGGTTATCCCGGATTGGATTTCCACAGTTAATCGCGATGCTCAAGATCCACAATCAATGGCGCTTTGATCCAAACGGGATCAGTGAGGACCAGAAAAACCGACTGATCGAGGATGTCAAAGAGCAGATCACCGAGATCACTTCAGAACTTGGTCTTGATGAACAACATCTGACACCTGGCTAAGGGATAGTTAGCAGATATCCAAAGTAAGACCTGCAAACTAAATCCCCCGGGATATTTCCATTGCTCTTTCTCTCTTAAAATATCTTCAAGGGTGAATCGACCTCGCCTCAGTCTCAATGACCTGGTTGATTATTGCCTGATTGATTTTGTACAAAGAGCCTGACGCATCCCGCCGTAACTGAGGGTGTAATTTCCAGATCATTTTTTGTCATCGTAGTCACCGTCAAACAACACGCAAAGATAGCCGCTGACTATCATTCGCTTTCTGGGGCCAGGTACTTACTGCACTCCCACGAGTCAATTAGTATTCCTCCCGCAGGGCCACGGTTACTTGCTCTCAAGCCGGTTATGCATACTCGAACTAAGCTTCTTCCTTTACTCAAGGCGAGCACTCACGAAGATGCTAATGTAGCAATCCCAAGCCAGACCGACATGTCGGCTGTTCTGATCTTTCCATCGAAATTCCACCCTTATCTGAAAAATCGCTGCACAATCACACTCCGTTAAATCAGATGCGTTCATCTCATTGATGTTTGAGATGCTGCAGTACGATGATAAGCTCGATCTGCATAACAGTACCGGGAAAATACCTGATCCAACAATAAGAACAAACCGCTGATAAAAAACCCTGGAGAGTAAACCATGAATCTGCAAGTTGAAGGTGCAAACGAAGCCCCGAGTTTTCACGGTGGGCTGGAAAATCTGGATGAAGAATTTGATTACGATCTGACAGAAATGGAGGGCGAGGTACCCCGGGATCTAAACGGAACCTTTTTCAGGAATGGGCCAGGAAGGCAGAAGATTGGTGGCACGAAGTTTGGTCACTGGTTCGATGGCGACGGCATGCTGTGCGCCTATACGTTTGACGACGGCAAGGCCCATTTCAGGAACCGGTACGTTCGAACACCTAAATACCTGGCGGAAACCAAAGCACAACGAGTACTCTATCGCGGATTCGGTACGCAGATTCCAGGGGGGCTTCTATCAAATTTCCTGAGACCACCAACAAACCCTGCTAATACCAACACCATTTACCATGGCGGTCACCTGCTTGCTCTAAATGAAGGAGGTAGGCCCTGGAAGATGACGCCAGGTTCCTTGGAAACTGTGGGCGAATTCACCTACGAGGGTGAGTTAGAACCACTAATGATGTTCAGCGCCCACGGCAAAGTTCATCCCAGAACCGGCGAGTATGTCAATTTCGGGGCGGGCTTTTCCGGCCTTGGTATGAAAGGCCCTCGACCCTGCCTCAACATCTTTCGGGTTAATTCTGCAGGGAAACTATTTAAAAAGGGCCAGATACCCCTGCAGACATACCCCTTCTGCCATGATTTTGCTCTGACAGATAAGTACGCGGTTATTTGTATTGGTTCGATAGTCTTTGGGAACATGCTGCCAGTGATGCTGGGCACGCGGTCGATTGCAGATCAGGTGATTTTCGATCCGGCGATCCCCATGCAAGTACTGGTGATTGACCTGGAAATTCTGAAGGAAGTCCGGCGATTTGAAACTGATCCTGGTGCCATTGTTCATTTTGGAAATGCATTCGATGAGGGAGACGAGATTGTTGTAGACGCGATGTATACAGATAACTTTGAAGTCAATCGCACCATGGTTGATGTGTTTAATCCCGATCGCCAGTTCAATGGTGGAGCCTATTTACGATATCGATTGAATATGAAGAATGGTGAACTCAAAAGTGAGAGAGTTTCTGATGTTGAGAGTGAGTTCCCGACCTTTAATGTGTCGCTGACTGGCCAAAGGCACAAGGCCTGTTATACAGCCTGTTCGGTAGACAACGGTACCAGCGGTTTCTTTAACGCAATCCAGCGAGTGGACTATGATGGCAATGCCAAGGTGGTGACATTGCCTGCCGGTTACTATGGTTCTGAACCACTATTTGTACCTGCTGTCGATGCCAGGCAAGAGGATGATGGTTATATCCTCGAAGTTGTCTACAACGCATTCGACCACAAAAGTGAACTGCAGATCTATCGCGCTGACGATATTGAGAACCAGGTATGTAATCTCAAACTGAAACACCATGTACCGCATCAGTTCCATGGATTCTTCACGCCAGAGGTCTTCCCTTACTAATCGCTGACCGCTTACACTGGTGCCAGATAGCGTAATGATAACTGACTGCCCAGCAAGGCTGACTAACCAAAGAGGACATCCCAATGCATGAATCTGTTAAATATTCTCAAGCAGATAATATCGCAACAATTACACTGAATCGTCCGGAAGCAATGAACGCGATGACCAATGGCTTGATGAGCGGAATCAGTGGCGCATTGGAAAAGGTGGCTAACAACGAAGACATCCGGGTTGTGATTCTCACAGGTGAGGGAAGAGGTTTTTGTGCAGGCGCTGATCTGACGCAGATTGCCAATCCAACCACTAATGATAAGGAACAAGAGGACGATGCAGACGGCAACTCTGACGATTCTGGTGATGCGTTTAACACTGCCATGCGTGCGCTGATGGATTGCCCTGTACCAACTATTGCCCGTGTTAATGGACCAGCAGCGGGCGGTGGTTTTGGGCTGGCACTTGCCTGTGATATCACTATCGCTGCGCATTCCTCGTTTTTTGTCGCTACCTTTGGACCCAACCTGGGCATTGTTCCCGACATGGGTTCAACCTGGAGTATTCCGCTTAGGGTAGGACGTGCCAGAGCATTGGGGATTACATTACTCGGTGACCGGATCAGCGCTGTGCAAGCAGAGGAATGGGGATTAGTATGGCGTGCGGTTGAGGATGAGCAGTTGGACGGTGAAGTTTCACGGGTGGCAGATATTCTGAAGCGTTCTTCTCCGAGTGCAGTAAAGAGGATTCGTCAAACAATTGATGCTGCAGCCCACAACAGCTTCAGCGACCAACTGGATTTGGAAATGGCCCACCAGGCTGTTCTCTTGCCGAGAAATATGCGCGATGGTGCAATTGCGTTTTTTGAGAAACGTATACCAGAATTCAGTGGCGAGCGCGATTAGACAAGCAATAGAATCACTAAAACCTCAAAGAACTTGTATGCTTCCATGAAATCTGCCCTTTTCACTTTTCTCATTGGCTGGAGTCTAAGCACTTTGGCGGTAGAGCATCCAACGGATGTTTACTGGGGCGATACTCACGTTCACACAGCGCTCTCCGGTGATGCATTTGCCAACGGGACACGTCTTGAACCCCTGTCTGCCTACCAGTTCGCCAGGGGTGAAGAAGTTAAGACTAGTACAGGACAAACTGCCCGTTTAACAAGATCACTTGACTTCATCGTTGTTGCAGATCACGGCAACAATATTGGTGCGGCTTATTCACGACACGAACTTGAGGACAATCCGGATTTTCGTGATTCGAAACTGGGCAAAGCCTGGTTAGCAGCAAGACTTGCTCTGGCTAACGGGCACATAGATGAAAAGGCGCTGACTGAAGGATCGCTGCTGCCAGCGCACAGATCCTGGCAGATCTCTGTAAGGTATCCACTTTTTCGCAGCCTCGTCTGGGAAAGGATTGGAGAAATCGCAGATCAATTCAATGAACCCGGCCGGTTTACTGCATTCATTGGCTACGAATGGACACCCAGTTTTGAAGAAGGTCGTGCGGAACATCGCGTCATTCTGTTCCGCGACAGTGCCAGCCTGACAGATCAGGTATTACCCTTCACTTCCTACGACAGTGCCCATGTTGAAGACTTGTGGAGTTTTCTTTCACGTTACGAGGCGAAGACCGGCGGTCGCGTGATCTCAATACCTCACAACAGCAATCTGACTTCCGGTGCCATGTTTGCCATAAAGGATTCTTATGGATTCGACTTTACGCCAGAATATGCAAATCTCCGCGCCAGATTCGAGCCGTTAGTAGAAGCAACTCAAATCAAGGGCGACAGTGAAACTCATCCTTTCCTATCACCGGATGACTCATTTGCTGACTTCGAAACCTGGAATGGCTGGAACGGATGGGGAAATCTTGTATCAGGCAATAAAACAGTTTCATCAGCTCGAGGCGAGGCAATCCCATATGAGTATGTTCGATCGGCGTTAAAACTCGGACTGACTCAGGCTTCAAACCTTGATATCAATCCGTTCAAATTAGGGATGATTGGCAGTACGGATTCCCACACAGCACTCGCATCTGCAGACGATGCCAACTTCTGGGGGAAGATGGCGAGCGCCGAACCTTCCCCGGACCGTATTTTCAATACTCGAGCGGCCATCAACTGGCAGATGAACGCAGCCGGTTATGCAGCAGTCTGGGCCCTCGACAATACTCGGGAGGCCCTCTTCGAGGCAATGGAACGAAGAGAAACTTACGCCTCTACAGGTCCGAGAATGACTGTTCGATTCTTCGGCGGATACACATTTTCAGAGCAGGATGCAGATGCTCGTGATCTTGCTGGTATCGGATATGCCAAGGGCGTGCCGATGGGAGGAGACCTTTATAATCCTGGGGTAAATCAATCACCCAGCTTTCTGATCGCTGCCATGAAAGATCCTCTGGGTGCCAACCTGGACAGAATCCAGGTGGTTAAAGGGTGGCGGTCCCAATCCGGTCAGCTGTATGAAAAAATCTACGATGTTGCGGTGTCAGACAGCCAACGAATAAACGCGGACGGATCGGTTCGCGCTGTTGGCGATACTGTGGACAGGCAGAATGCCACCTACTCAAATTCAATTGGTACGACCCAGATGAGGGTTGTATGGCAGGATCCGAACTTCAACCCAGATGAGATGGCCTTCTACTACGCACGAATACTTCAAATACCCACACCCAGATGGACTCTCTACGATGTGGTTCGATATGGCCTCAAGAAACTTCCCGAAGGTATGCCCTTGATCACCCAGGAACGCGCCTATACGTCACCGATCTGGTATACACCAGAATAAGCGACTTGACCCTGCAGTAACCGAAGGCTCTCTAATACCCCCTTAGATAACAAAACGCTAAAGGTCCGACCATTAACAATGGAGCACACCCATGCATGAATTCCTGACCTGGTTCCTACCAGTATATCTGCTGTTATTCTTCGGTATCACCTTGATTGCCCAAACCTTGCTGGTTTTCAGGAGAATCAGATTCAATGCCTGTGCTCTGACACAAAAACAGGGAGTCGAAGGCATTATCGCCGGGTATTTCAAACTGATATCAGTGATGACTGTCATCCTAGTGGCCCTGGAAGAACAATATCTGTTCGATCATGGTGAAATCTACACTGATTATCAGCGCGAAGTCAGACGTTGGCTCTGATTATCCCGGGATTCACCTATATCAGATTAAATACCCTGGTCACTATTCACATATTGTACTGTTGAGGCTTGATTTCAATATTAGTCAATGACCAAACAGTCAAAACTGCAATTTGATATACTCGCCTGTAACGAAAACACGCTATCCAATTCTTTTCTGATTGACGAGGGATAACTCAGAGATATGATATATGTGTCATTACTGGCCATTTCCCTTGTACTGACTTCCGGGCTCGGAATTTATAGCTGGCGGGATCGGATCACACCTGGCGTAACGACATTCTCCCTGATGATGTTCGTTGGTACCTTCTGGCTGCTGACCATTACGCTGATGCTACTCAGTTCCACTCAAAGTTCGGCACTTATTTGGTACAGAGCCAGTTTTATTAGTATCGCAACATTGCCCATCTTTCTACTGGTATTTGTAGCTCAGTATCTGCAGTCTCAATTGATCACGCCATCTCGGCTGATTCTGATAACTGTCGTTCCAGTACTGACTCAATTCGCCGTCTGGACAGACGACCAGTTCCATCTTTTTTTTGAAGCGGTTTCAATTGCTGAAAAAAACGGATTAATGGTATTACATTCCCGGACCCCTTCGTATTGGTTTTATTTCCACACCATCTACAGCGGCATCATGCTATTTGCCAGCCTGGCCTGGTTGTTTGTTCATGCGATCGCTCAGTTCAGCATATTTCGCAGACAATCCATTGGATTCATTGCTGGAGTATTGGTGTTAGCCGTTCCGAATTTCGCATTTGCAATTGGCCTGATTCCACCTGATCTTATTATTTTGCCATTCTGTTTCATACTTACCTGCATTCTTTTCTTCTGGGCAATCTTCTATCACAGACTACTCAACCTGGTCCCTGTAGTTCGAAGCAAAATGGTAGACATTATGCAGGACGGGATGGTAGTGCTCGACAATGGCAACCGCATTGTTGACATCAATTCCACCGCAAAAACCACGCTGTCAATTTCAAATGACGACGTTATCGGACAACCTGCTGAGCGCGTATTTGAACCCTGGCCAGTTATTGTCGAGCGATTCCTAAATTCCCATGAAACTCAAACCGAAATTACTATTCCTTCTAACCGGGATGAGCTTCACTTCGATGTTCGAATAACACACCTGTTTGACAGAAAAAACCGTGCAGCAGGTAGATTGATACTATTTCGAGATATCACTGAGAGGAAAGAAATCGAGCGAAGACAGGAACTGCAGCTGGAAAAGCTATATGGAATGGCTCTAGACGCCAATCCAATGACCGGTCTACCCGGCAACAACAGCATTGCTGCAGCCATAACCAGGGCACTTAATGGCGCGCAGCATATAGGTGTGGTTTATACAGATCTGGACAACTTTAAAGCGTTTAACGACAAATATGGTTTTGCACTGGGCGATGATGTCATCAAGTTCACTGCAGAGCTACTGGCGAGGTCAATTGCTGCTGCAGATATCTCAAATTCATTTGTCGGACATATCGGAGGAGACGATTTCGTCCTCCTGGTGCCATCTGAAAAAATGAACCAGGTGGCAGAATTCATATTGGCGGAGTTCGATATCGGCGTGAGAGAATTTTACAGTGATGATGACCTGGCGCAGGGATACATCTCATCCACAAATCGTAAAGGCGAGCGGGAAGATTTTCCCATTATGAGCATAAGTATTGCTGGCGTCGATCTTCACCAAACCCACTACAAAGCCTATATCGATGTCAATGATGCCTGCGCAGAACTGAAGAAGAAATCCAAAACAAAACCCGGCAGCGCTTACTCTGTAGATTTACGGGTGCAACATGAGTGAGTGCGCTTGATTTATATCCATGTCCGAGAGAGTTTATCTGTGCCCTTATCCTGGAAACGAAAAATGAACGCACTTCTGCTCTCAACAAGGTGAAACAGTGTAATTCCCCATGTTCACAATGTAGTGGAGCGATTCCACGTCTTCCGCAACGAAATGGAGGTAGCGGTTTTTTCTCTCTTCCCGCTAACGATTGTTGGCATTCCAATATTGTGGTCTTATCCCATAACTGAAGAAAGGTTAGCCGAGTGTGGCAAAATGATTAACTCAACCAAGACAGGTAAACAACGATATCGAGCTTCCCAGGGTCGTTACCTTGAGAATTTCACAATTGGTGATGTATACGAACACAGACCGGGTCGAACAGTTTCTGAGGCGGATAACACCTGGTTCACCCTCCTGACAATGAATCAACACCCAATCCACTTCGACGCGGAATATGCGAAACATTCCGAATTCGGCAAACCCATAGTTAACAGCGCTTTAACTCTGTCGATTGTTGTTGGCATGAGCGTCTCAGATGTCAGCCAGAAAGCGATAGCTAATTTGGGCTGGACTGATATCGAGATACCCAATCCACTTTTTCCTGGCGATACCCTATACGCTGAGACGGAAGTAATGGAAAAACGTGACTCCACCTCACGACCAACCCAGGGTATCGTCACGGTTACAACTCGCGCTTTCAATCAACATGGCAACAAGGTCATGCAGTTTACCCGCACAATACTCATACCCAAACAAGGCCATGGCGTTGACGATAAAGTCGCCAGTGCCGAGGACAAATCATGACGTATGACATCCCAACCCGATCAGGCGAACCATTCAACTCAGACGATGAACAGCAGATTCTCTCCGTCATTGAAAAGTGGCTAGACAGAGACGTGAAAGATAAGGTGCTGGCACTCGATAATGCTGATGAATATCCCCATGAGATGGTAGAGCAGATGAAATCGCTGGGCCTGTTTGGCGCAACGATCAGCCAGCAGTATGGTGGCCTGGGCATGCCTAGTTCAACTTATGCCAAAGTAGTATCAACCGTATCAGAAGTCTGGATGTCACTCACTGGTATATTCAATTCGCACCTGATTATGGCAGCAGCTGTGGAACGATTTGGCACTGAAAGTCAGAAAAAGAGGCTCCTGCCCAGTTTTTCAACTGGCGAGATGCGCGGTGGACTTGCTCTGACAGAACCCAGCTGCGGGACTGATTTACAGGCGATCCGAACCCTGGCTGTCAGAGAAGGGGATAATTATATTATCAACGGCAATAAAACCTGGATTTCCAATGGTATCGAAGGTAATTGCGTGGCTCTTCTCGTGAAGACTGACTCAGAGATTCAACCTCGCCACAAGGGTATGAGTTTATTTCTGGCAGAGAAAGGCCCCGGCTTTACCGTTGGCAAAAAACTAAAAAAGCTCGGTTATAAGGGTATCGACTCTGCCGAACTTTTTTTTGATGATTATGTTATTCCCGCAGAGAATCTCATTGGTGGCGAAGAGGGCCACGGCTTTCATCATACGGTGGGTGGGCTGGAACTGGGTCGTATCAACGTTGCCGCCAGAGGTGTTGGTGTCGCGAACGCAGCTCTCAAGGCTGCCACTTCTTATGCACAAACCAGAGAGACCATGGGTAAACCGATAGGTCAGCATCAGGCCATTCAAACCAAACTGGGAGATATGGCGACCCGTTGCCAGGCTGCAAGACTATTGGTCGAAGACGCCGCCCAAGCTTATGACAAGGGAGACCGATGTGATATGGAGGCTGGCATGGCAAAACTATTTGCCTCAGAAGCTGCCATGGAAAATGCCTCAGAGTGCATGCGTATCCATGGCGCCTATGGGTATTCAAAGGAACTGCATGTCGAAAGATACTATCGGGATGCGCCCCTTATGTGCATCGGTGAGGGAACTAACGAGATGCAGCGAATCATCATCGCTAAACAACTGATGGAGAGGAATCCGGTCTGATGAAACTTGAAGGCATTAAGGTCCTGGATCTGTCGCTATTTCTACCGGGCCCATTCCTGACTCAGATGATGGCAGACCACGGGGCTGAAGTCATCAAACTCGAACCCATTAATGGCGGAGAACCCAACCGGGTAATTGGGCCGAGTCGAAGAGGCATCCGAGGCGATACATCGGTTTATTTTGCCAATACTCATCGGGGTAAGAAAAGTGTCCAGGTTAATTTGAAATCTGAGAAAGGCCGGGAGTTCGCGCTCAGACTTGCGGCTGAGTGTGACGTCTTTGTCGAGGCATTCAGACCAGGCGTGATTAACCGCCTCGGTCTGGATTTTGAAACGGTGAAAACGCGCAATCCAGGCGTTGTTTATGCCTCCTTGTCTGCATTCGGACAAACCGGCCCTTATGTAGAAAAACCGGCCCATGATCTGGCCACGGAAGCATACGTCGGGATCTTGAGCGCCAATCTTGGCTTCGACGGCAAGCCCGCCATACCTGCCATTCCGGCTGCAGATATGCTGACGTCAATGATGGGGCTCTCGGCCATTCTGATGTCATTGCTACGACGAAAAGACACTGGAGAAGGAGAATATATAGACCTTGCCATGATGGACTCCCTCATCGCCAGTATCCCGAACAATATGGGCTCCGTTTTTTCTGAAAAACGAGCACCCACTATCAAACATGAACGCACATGGGGTGGTTATGCCATGTACAACATTTATGAGACCAGAGACGGTAAATACATTGTCCTTGGCGCTTCAGAAATGCACTTTGCTGAGAACCTGTTGAACAAACTCGGTCGACCAGACCTGATTCCTTACTGCGAACCCCCGCCAGGACCAAATCAGGATCACGTAAAGCTATTTTTTACAGAAACATTCAAAGAGAAAGACCAGCAGGAATGGGTAGATTGGTTTGAGGACATCAACGTTGCCTTTGCGCCAGTGAATGATTTGCGCCAAGGCGCTGACAATCCACAGATCAGAGCAAGGAAAATGATTGTTGAAGATGGCAACGGTCATGAGCATCTGGGTATCCCGATCAAATTCAAAAATGAACCCGGACGGATCAAGTTCGAATGTCCTGAGCTTGGGCAGCACAATCACGAAATGGCACTCTTGGTTGGATTTAATGAGCGTGAGATCAAGCAAATGAACGCAGACGGTGTCTTTGGATAGGAGAAGCCATTGTGATCTTTGCTGATGCTCTGACACCAGAGATTTACTCTCGCACTTTACTCTGACCCGAATGGCACATATTTAATGAGCACCTTACACTTACAGTCCTACGCAATACAGGATTGCGAGTGCAGAGCCCAGGTTTCTCTTATCGCGTACTTCTGCAGCGTGCGAAGACAGGAGCCGAAGCCGCGAAGCTGTCTGAGCGAGTGGAGCACAGGGATGTGCGGAATGAGCAAGCGAAAAGAGAAACCTGGGATCGGAACGACAGAAGAGCACTTACTTTAGGAATACCTTGCAACTAATAATTCTATGCTTGGTGAGCATTGCGAGTGCAGAGCCCAGGTTTCTCTTGTCGCGTAGTTCTGCAGCGTGCGAAGACAGGAGCCGAAGCCGCGAAGCTGTCTGAGCGAGTGGAGCACAGGGATGTGCGGAATGAGCAAGCGAAAAGAGAAACCTGGGATCGGAACGACAGAAGAGCACTTACTTTAGGAATACCTTGCAACTAATAATTCTATGCTTGGTAAGCATTGCGAGTGCAGAGCCCAGGTTTCTCTTGTCGCGTAGTTCTGCAGCGTGCGAAGGCTGGAGCCGAAGCCGCGAAGCTGTCTGAGCGAGTGGAGCACAGGGATGTGCGGAATGAGCAAGCGAAAAGAGAAACCTGGGATCGGAACGACAGAAGAGTACTTAAGTAAATGCCATTATACTCTGACTACATTTTTACTCTGGCACTTTACTCTGACCCCAATTACTATCAACTCCCCTGAGTCAGTCCAAAGCCTCACAGGGAGGATCACATGTCAGATCAGATGAGTGCACCCATTATCGCCGTTCTTGGTGAGGAAGCATCCACACAGCTCGCAGTAGCCGGCGGTAAGGGCGCCAGTCTCGGTCGCTTGATCAAAGGTGGTTTCCCTGTACCTGCCGGTTTTGTGATTACAACCAATGCCTATGCCGAATGCATCGAGGCGAACGATCTCAACGAAGAGATTAAAGGACTTCTGGCAAACCTCGATTACAGAAATCTTGATGATCTTGATGAGAAAACGTCGAAGATCAGGGAGGCCATCACCAGCAGCAACCTGCCGGAGGAACTCATCAGCAAGATCTTTGAAGCGTACGAGTCGCTTGGGGATCAGATTTATGTCGCGGTTCGCTCTTCGGGGACAGCAGAAGACCTTGAAGGCGCATCCTTCGCCGGGCAATACGATACCTACCTTGATATCAAAGGCGGTGACTCACTGCTGCATGCCGTACAACAATGCTGGGCTTCCATGTGGACCGCCCGGGTGACTGCCTATCGACAGGACAAGGGATTCGGTCATACTGATATCGGAATTGCCGTGGTAGTCCAGTCGATGATCAAGGCTGAGGTTGCCGGTGTGATGTTCGTTGGGAATCCAATGAGTGCACGAGCTGATGAGATCGTGATTAACGCCAGTTGGGGACTGGGTGAAGCGGTAGTATCGGGCATTGTGACACCAGATGAGTATATCGTCGGCCGTGATACTTCACGGATTAAAGATCACACACTGGGCAGTAAAACAGTCCAGGTGATCCGAGATCTCACGACTGGGACCGGCACACTTGAAGAACCTGTATCGGAATCCCTGCAGGGAAACTACACACTGTCGGATGAACAAGCGGGTGAACTCGCCGAGATGGGCTGGAAAGTCTCTACCTTTTACGACGGGCTGCCCCAGGACACTGAATGGGCCATGGCGGACGGCACCTTTTACCTGCTCCAATCCCGACCGGTAACTGGTGTGGACTTCACCTGGGAAGAGGACCTTGACCTCTGGCCCGATGTTCCTGAAAACGACGATATTATCTGGAGTCGATCCTGGGCAGACGAGTTCTGGCATGGCGCCATCACGCCATTGTTCTGGACTGTCCGCGGCAGTTGGCTAAGAGGTGTCGGGGCTGGTTTAGGTATGGGACCTATGCTCGGTGATCAAGGTAATTGGCGATGGCTCAAGTATCATCGCGGAACGGTCTATTTTGATACCCGGGTCGACGAAAGCGTCGCTGAAATGGTGCTGCCATCGAATCTGCGACAATACCTGCTGAATCGGGTTCACCCGTCAAGAGTCGACCAGGTGATGAACGCGCCCTTCGACTTTGAACGAATGATGAACATGCACACCAGGACCACAGCGAGACGCGGTGGAAAACTACCCAGTCTCTCTGGTGCCTATAAAATGTTCCGCCCCTTTCGTAAAGGCGAGGAGCTTTATGAAGCAAGACGGCTGGGGGAAAAGACACCTTATCCGATTGATGCGGATTTCTTTAACGCAACAGTCGATGAAGAGAAATTGCATTCGCTCGAGGACCATGAGCTGTTTGAACGCGTCGAGCGAATTGTTTATGGCATGGGGGGGCATGGGCGAGCACTCACCCCAGAAGCACAGGCAATGGCGCCGCCACCATACAGACTCTATGTTGACGTTTTTTTGCGATACATCATGGAGAACTGGTACAACGGCGACAATCCGAATGCCTACACAGACGTAATCAGTGGTCTCCCGGAACGGACCCAGCAGGGTCACGATGACTACGATTTCTGGCAACTCGCGGAAGTGATCAGACATTCAGAGAAACTACTCTTTTTACTCGATACATTTGAAGGCGCGGCGTTCTTCGAGGAACTCAAGAATCACGAGGAAGGCCGTGGCTTTCTTGCCCGCTACGATGAGTTTCTTGAAACGAACGGTTGCAGGGGGCATGCAGACCGGGATATCTACTATCCCCGTCGAATTGAGGATCCCATGATTGACTACCAGTCACTACGATTACTCGCAACCTCGGATGGTATCGTCTCACCTGAAGAGCGGGAGGAGAAATTACGGCAACGCCGCGAGACTGCGACAACTGAAGTGATCGAGAATCTGACGAATCAGCCGATGGGCGATATGAAGGCAGCGGCATTCAAGTACCTTCAGGACATCACACTGAAGCAGTGGATCTTTCGCGATGATGAACGTCCAATGGGCGATACCATGACCTGGTCGAAAAAACTTCTTCTGTGCGAACTGGGTCGGCGATCTGTATCTCGAGGACTCCTGGAAGAGGATCGGGATTTCTACTTTCTGGGTCTGGAGGAACTCCGCGGCCTGCTGAACGGGACTGAACCTCAAGCCCTTGCCCGGGCCAAGGTGGCTGGCCGTGTGAAAGCTTTTGATCGTTTCATCGCACGAGAAGAGAACACGCCACTTTTTCTAAAAGGTCGTACCCCGATGGAGGAGGATATTCAAGACAGTCTCAGTGATGGTTCTGTACTGAAGGGCACGGGAACCAGCCCGGGATCAACAACCGGGCGAGCCAGGATCATACCCTCACTTGAAGGCATCGGTCGACTGGAGAAAGGTGACATTCTGATCTGCAACAGCACCGACCCTGGCTGGACGCCGGTATTCAGTATCGTCGCCGCGATTGTCGGAGAAACGGGTGGTATGGCCGCACACTTCTCGTGCCTCTCACGAGAGTACGGCATACCTGCAGTATCCCTGCCCAACGCCATGCAACTTATCGAGGATGGATCAATGATTATCGTCAACGGCAGCGCCGGAGAAGTTCGACTGGCCTAGGGTCAGGGATTGTCGCTTTCACGCCATAACCGGACGCACTAAAGTTATCAAAGCCGTTTTAGCATTGATTCCTGCGCGACCGCAAAAATCAAATGTCCGTCCTGATCATACGCCTTGCCCTCATTCATACCCCGGCCATCCGTCGCGGCAATATTGCGCTGGTCGAACAACATCCACTTTCTTACATCGCAGGTTCGATGGAACCAGACACTATGATCAAGACTCTTCAGCAGATGAGTCTGGAAAGGAACACCGTGGGGAACGGCAGCATTGAACATCAATGTCTCGTCAGAAAGGAAACCGAGAATACGCTGGTTTCGTCGGGTACTGATCTCATCCTCATGCGTTGACATCATCCGGCTTTGAAGTGCTGGCTCCCGACCTTACTTAAATTCATCCGGTGTAAAGGAAATCCGAGGTCAGCATCAGCCTGACTCGATCACCCAGCGTCATCGGAGGATTGAATTGTTTCCCGGCTGCTGCCTGCTCTGCCCCGCGGGTTGCAGGGTCAATTACCTCGGCATGCTTTTCTGATACTCATCGCCTGCTTCCGGCAACCTGAATGCCGCAATCATATGAAATACCAACTGACCTGACTGAAAAGCGGATATACTCCTTGTGCCTGACGGCGCGGAATGCGCCACTGATGTCATGAAATTGACTTAAACCCAAAAGAGAATTCAAGAGGTACAAAATGAAATCCAATGAGAAGCCCCGCGCCGATCTAACCCAGGCTTTGGTTGATCAATCTCCTGATGCCATCATATTCGCAGACACGAAAGGCACAATTTGCGTTTGGAATACCGCAGCGGCAAACATATTTGGATTCACCGAAAATGACGCACTCGGTGCAAGCCTGAATCTGATCATTCCTGAGAGTTTTCGAGAGGCACATTGGCGTGGTTTCGAACGTGCCATTGCTGATGGCACGACCAAATATCTGGGTCAGGCGCTACCGACCAAATCTATACGCTCGGATGGCGAACAGATCTATGTGGAACTCAGTTTTGCCATCGTGCTTGATTCAGACGAAACCGTCCTGGGTGCTTCAGCACATGCACGCGAAATCACAGAGCGCTTTAACAAGGAACGAGCTGACCGAAAACGGTTGAAGGAACTTGAAGAAGCAAACAGAGGCTAGGTCCTGCTCTTGGGGCAGGGCCCAAACGCGTTGGTATCTGGATCAGAGTCTTTTACAAACCAGTAGATCAACGGAATGTCTCCAACAACGGTGATGGCGATTAACAACCACCAACCTGACTTACCAACATCATGTAGCCGCCTTACTGCTACAGAAAGACCGGGAACAATCGTCACCAGTATTCCAATAGCACCGATGATTCTGAATATGCCGGGCAGTAGAATAAACAGGCCAACAAACGTTCTGAACGCGGCAAACCACCAATATTCGGATCGCGTTGCGCGTCCGTGAAAATCGGATTGATTTTGGAATCCAGATCTGATGGCTTCGTCGAAGTTCATCTGGTTGATCATATCAAAATCCAGGCATTTTGATTGTAAGGGACACCAGGAATCCCACCGATTCTGCTATGCAGATCAAGATTAATTTACAACGACTACAGGAATACGGATCTGGGCTGTTTGGACAACCGGTCATTTTATGTGATTTGGAAACCTCGAGACTGGATGAGACACTAGATGACGACAACCTATCTGAGTCAATTGATCGTGTAAGAGATGCAAGCCAGTCTGATATCCATCATCGTGCCTGTAGTTGCTGCCGGTTACTCTGATGCTTTACTCTGACCCCAAATCCTTTTTGAGCAGCCCGGCTTTCTCATCGCGATGGAAACCATCGAATGGCGGATGAACAGTTTTTTTATCCGGTCTGAACAAAAACCCGCCAGCACCAAGATGTATTCCACCATCGACCCGCAGATCAATTCCTGTAATGTAGGCTGCCATCTCAGACATGAGAAAAACAACAGCCGCAGAAACTTCTGCCGCTGTTCCATGTCGGCTTATAGGCGCTTTGGTGACGACTTTTCTCAATCCTTCCCACGCTGATTCCGGGTATCGGTCCAATCCTGTCGTACCAATAAACCCGGGAATCACACAATTCACTCGCACACCCGATGGGGCCCATTCCACCGAAGAGGTAAATGTAAGATTGGACAACCCTGCCCTTGCGGCACCGTTGTGTCCCATACCCGGCATACCTTTTTCGTAATCTGCCCCTATGTGCACGATGTTTCCACCATGGCGTTCAAAACATTGTCGATACATTTCTCGTGAGGTAAGAAAGTATGCACTGAGGTTATTCTCTATGACAGCATTCCAGCCATTGAGGCTGAGATCCTTTAACTGTGCCGGAAACTGACCTCCGGCAGCGTTGACCAGACCGTGAACTCGTCCATGATTCTCAAGAATTTCTGAGACAAGATTTATAACTGCATTTTCATCCCGCAACTCACATATGTAGATGCCTGCAACTTCACCACCATCCTCAGTGATCTCGTTTTGTACCTTTTGCAGTTTTTCAATCGTTCGACCGGCAAGTACTAATCGTGCTCCCAGAGAAGAAAATTCATGGGCAATGCATCTTCCCAGTCCACCTCCACCCCCAGCTATGAAAATGGTCTGACCATTGAACAGTCCGGGTCTAAAGCCAGAGTCGTATGGCATTTGCTAGTTCCTAGTGAATCCGGGGACAGTATACTCAATTCGATTTTGCAGGACAGAAAGATCGGGATCAAAGAAAGATCGGAGAAATATCTGGACAGCCAGCAACTCGATCTGACTCACGCTATGTTGCGGTGTTCTCCTGCAACCTTTCAGCTAATTGCCTAAATCCTGTATGTCCTGTACGTTTCCCTGGATACAAACTGTGCAAAAGAGCTTCCGGCACTGGTTTTCATCGCCAGGCTTTAGCTGGTCAAGCGTGCGCAATAGATAGGATTGTCGTGACGGGATTCAGTAATCCACTTTCAGAAAACTCGCTTTGCAGTGTTGCTTCGAGATCAGATCGTAGACTGCGTCGGGATTGTTCTTCTAACGAATTTAGTCTCAACCTGAAAGTCGTGGATGATATGTCATTCCAGAACTCATCAAAGGACTGATAATGAAATCCGAGTTCCTCGGTGCTGATATTGATTTCTCTAAAACCAGCTCGCTGCAACGTTGATCGACACTCAGCCTGCGTATCGAGAGGTAGCCTGTCGTCTGGCGGTGGTGTCATATAACTACTTATCACTTCAGCCACCTTTGGCACTTGCAACACTGGTTTGTGATCATGCGAGAAACTCGAGAAAGCAACCTTACCATCGTCCCGCAGCACACGTCGCCATTCACCGATTGCTTTAGGAATGTTATCGAATCCAAAGAGGGCATGGACGGATATCACTAGATCAAATGAACTGTCTGCTAAATCCAGTTGTGTACCATCCATAGCCCTAAAATGCACGTTGTTCACGCCCATGGCCCGGGCTTTCTCGCGGCCCACATTCATCATCTTCTCGGAGATATCGATAGCCAGGATTTCACCGCTCGCTGTTACCCGATCTGCCAGTTGGAATGTTGCAAAACCAGTCCCGCAGCCGATTTCAAGAACCTGGCTACCCTCCTTTGGCGACGCGAGTTCAACCAGGCGACGGGCAGGGTTGCGAGTCGTCAGGAAATATTTATCGTATCGGTCTGCAAGTTCGTCGAAGCGAGACCAATTAGGCAGCTCCGCCATGTTCAGGTTCCGGGTATATACAACGTCAACACCCTATTCGCAAAAATCCAAAAGCACAATCTGATGACTACAGATTATTTTCTCCAGTACTAGCAAGAATTCACAATGAGTTCACCTCAATTATAGTGAAGTATCGGCTAGATCATTTCATTCATTGTGAGGAAACCAGAAACCACAGAGAGTAGAAAGATTGGGACATCCTGCAACTCGACCTGGCTTAGTTTATACCGGGGTGATCTCTTACAACTTGTTTGGTATTCACTCAAATCCCGGGTGCCGCTAACTTTCTTCCCCTAACTTCCTTAGTTCTTCTCAAGCATACTCACTCGAGTGGACAGGCCACGATCCGTGCGCATGATGAATCCGCCCATTGTGGCAGAAAGGATGGTGACGTTGTCACCTTTCTTGATAGGCAGGTTGCGAGGCGAGGTCTGGATCCAGATTTGATCGTTATCCAGTTTAAATACCATGCGTTGCTTATCCCTGTTCAACAGGTCGACAATGGTGGCTGAGATCTCGATTTTTTTGCCAAAGTCAAACAGCTTTTTTTTTGGTCTTTCGACCTCCTGTTTCCGACGAACTGGTTTTTCCGATTCGATGACAACCACCGCCCCTGCCTCGATTGATTCATCATTGGGGGTGGCTTCAAGAACCTGGTCGGACATCGTATCTTCTACAACCGAATCTGTTTCCTGTTCTACCTGCGGTGCAATTGGCACCGGGCTGGTTGTGCGCGGAAAATTACGATCGAAACACTCAAGTCGAGCAGCCGGATCGTCAATATCAGAACAGTTTTCAGCGGAAAATGCTGGTGTTGTCAGTATGGCAAACAACAATAATACAATTGTGAATCGATTCATCTCAATCCTGATCACATGTTTGAACGAATCGGGGAAAGACCACACCAACAGGCATGGTCTATTCCCAAAATACAGCTTTCATCGAAATGCTAGAAGCTGCCACCCACACGAACCATAAACATGCGACCGCGTCCATCATGCAGTCGCGGGTCAAAACCTGTGATGTAGGAAACAACAGGTGCTTCTTCGTCAGCGACATTCATGATACCAACCGTAATATTGCTGTCGGATAGAAATCCAAGTTCACCAAAGTTATAGCTGTAGTTGACATCGACTGTGTACATCTCCTCGATTTCACCGTCGTTCATATCGTTTGCTGTGCTCGTGTTTCCAGCAGCTGCGGTCACATTCTGGAAGAACCAGGCAGTTCCTGCGGGGATGTCCTCGTCAACGTCGTCCACATACTTCACAATCATGAAAGCTCGATGGTTATTCATCGACCAGCTCAGTGTCGCGTTCCAGAGCAGTTCGGGTAGTGGGCGTGCAACCGTGTTGGCGAAGTTATAGCTACCTACCGCATCGGTCACCGTACCGTCAGCCTGCGTGACCTCGTACTCTCTGAAATATGCAGCCTGCAGACCAACTCGCCAGCTGCCCCAATTGGTTTCGAAAGAATAGCTCGAGTTCAGATCTACACCACTAGCTGTAGCCGATTGCGCATTGGAAAAGTTCGGCAGAACTCGAAGCATTATTGCCTGGGAGTTACGGATAACCTGCTCCCGATTACCAGTGCCTGCATTAACCGCATCGACATAGGTTGAGCCTTCATTGGCTGCAATATATGCATCCAAAGCTGCGTTGTCAGCTGCAAGGATCTGGGTAGTGGATTCCCGCGTAATGATGTCGGTGTAGTCATAGTCCCAGAAGTCCAGATCAATCGCTAATCCGTCAAGGAATCCTTCTGGTTGCCAGGAAATACCCAGGTTCCAGCTATCCGCCTCTTCGGGCTTCAGGTTGGCGTTACCTTCAGTGATGGAAGGCTTGTAGGTGGTGCCACCCACCACGTCAGTCTGATTCGACACAGTGGTAAGGAATCCAGAAGTCTGCTGCAGTGTTGGGACTCGGAAGGAACTTCCCCAGGAGGCGCGCAGCGACACAGAATCGAGCGGCTGCCACAGGACGGAGATCTTAGGATCGGTCGTATCCACACCCAGTTCGTCGAAATCTTCGTAACGAACTGCAAAGTTGACCTCCAGGTTCTCCATGAGAGGTACACCCAATTCCGCGAAGTACGCAGTCGTAGTCAGACCGCTTTTCCATTGTGTCGCACCGAAAACGAAGTCCAGATTGTCAGCCGACAGAGAAGAGTCGATTAGAACCTGACCGGTATCCCGTCGCCGCTGAAAACCTACCGCCAGACCCATCGGACCGGCGGGCATTTCGAACAGTTCGCCGGCAAAGACCAGGTCGATCACGCGCTGAGTATACTCAGGGGCACTGCTGGCCTTGCCCTGTAACCACGTGTACAACTCATCGGGATTCACCAGTGTGAGATCGTGTGACTTGGTACGGTTACCATCACGATCATACATATTATTACCGAATGGGTTGAAAAAGTAACAGGCTCCCGCGCCGAAATCACCACCAGAATCGGCAAAGGCCTGGTTTCCACTTCCTGGCACACCATTGATCAAATCGCAGTTCGGACCGCCGCGACCATTCAGTGCAAGTTCCATGTGCGTCGACAGGGTGTCCTGCTGCTGAGTGCTTGTCTCCCAGTGTTGACTCGCCGTATAAGACAGATCCATGTTCCAGGGTTTACCACCCAACTCAAGATCCCAGTCAACACCCACCAGATAGCGCTCGTCAGTTCGATTCCTTATCGTAAACGTATTCAGTGGCCTGAATTCCTTCGGCGTGTTCCGGGTGCCACCCATCATTCGCGTGAGGTTTGCATAGGCGACGGGTTCAATACCCCGCCGGAAAGCATCCTCTACACTGCCCGGGTTCGGTACCGTCTGCAGCACTCCATCGCCATCGGTGTAGGTGACTTCAGTAGGAATTGTCAGTGCTGGTGCGTTTGGATTCAGCGAATTCAGCCTGTCAAATTCACCAACGTTGGAGGCGAATTCGAAGTACATCTCCATATCGTCAGAGAGGTCATAGTGTCCGTCGACGTGAATCTTACGAAGCTGTTCTGCCGACTGAATACTGAAGAAGGAGCCATAGTCATAAACACAGCGGTTTAGGAAGTTTGCGATAGCGCCACCCCTTTCTACTGCAATAGCATCTTCGCAGTTGACGTCTGCCTGACCATAGCTGGAACCATCTGCCGCACGTGGCAGGTTGTTCTCCGTGGTCTCGCCGTTAGCACCAACCTGTTCGCCCGGAAACAGTCCGTTAGCAGCCCAGGTAACGATCTCGCCCGCAATGGGGGTCAACCGACCTGGCTGGCCAGTAGAAGACAAGGTCGAGCCGCCGTAACGGCTGTAGTAGTCATCAACATTGATTTCTTCACGGTTGAGGTAAGATGCTGAAAGAACTATTCCGCCGCGGTCTCCCTGGACACCCCAGATGACCTCGAAATTCGAGGCATCACCCTTGCCAGTCTGATCATCGGTGGTGAACTGTGCGCTAAAGTCCATGCCTTCGAAATTGCGTTTGGTGATGAAGTTCACCACGCCCGCAATCGCGTCCGAACCATATAGCGCCGAAGCGCCGTCTTTCACGATTTCGATACGCTCGATGGCCAGATTCGGTATCAGGCCATTGATATTAACTGAAGCGTTACCACGGCCGTTGTACCATGACGGTACTTGCCTTTTACCATTGACCAGAGGTAGCGTTGAACCATGGCCGAGGTTTCTGAGGTTAATTGTGTTACGGCCGTCAGCCCCTTCTCCCTGGAAGGTGGCGGCTCGCGTCTGACTGCCCGACGACCAGGGCATAGACTGCACAATTTCCGCAATATCGGCTGCACCAATATCTTCGATGTCGCCGGCTGTCATCACGGAAAGCGGTGAAGCTGAGTCAGCGGCTGTTCGCTTCAGGTAGGAACCTGTAACGACAACCTCCTCCAGCTCCTCTTCGGCATAGACCACCTGACTGCAAACGACGATAGGTATGCATAGCAGTAATAGTTTGAATTTTCTCAAGGAAAGTCCCCTTTTTTTTTTAGTTTTTAGGTAGCTCTTTTACGACCGTCTACCGATCGAGAAATTGTCGTAACCAGGATCGTTAAAAAAAGTTTGACGATGATAATGTACGTGGATGACATGCATCCACTCCGGTAAGCTCTAACAGTAGTCTGCAGTAGCTGATGTTGAATGTTAGCATTCAGGCTACCCAAGTCAACCTTGTGTGACGTCAGCCCATATAGTACCACCTGGTATCTATGATGAAGTAGAGCGTAAAGAATGCTGAGGCGACCTTCCCGAACAACCGTTTTCACGGCAACTGCAACAGCACTCTCGCTGTTGGGTGACCAGGCTTTGTATGCGCTGCTGCCGCTCTATTTCCAGGAAATCGGACTCCTGCCAATCCAGGTTGGCATCCTGCTCTCCGCGAATCGGTGGGTTCGGCTCCTAACCAACCAGCTCGCAGAGCGGCTGGTAGACAGGTTCCCTGTAAACCTGATGCTGGTTTTGAGTCTGGCACTGGGGGCATTGCTGTCGTTAGCCTATGCCTATATCTCATCGTTTCTGGTGCTATTGGTTGCTCGCTGTCTATGGGGACTCTGTTGGTCCTTTATCCGTCACATCAGCGTGATGGGCGTGGCCTCATCAACAGAACCTCAGAACCTGGGTCAGATGATGGGTTTTTACAACGGCATTTCACGCATTGGCAGTGTACTCGGCATCGTCCTCGGCGGCATTCTCTTTGATCTAATTGGTTTTAGCACAACGCTGGCGCTGTTCTGTCTCTTTTCGTTGTTTGCAGTACCTTTCGCGATGAGATCTGGTGTACAAACGAGCAGCATCATCACCGATCAGCAACAAAACAATCAGTCCTCCACACAGTACTCCGCATTGCTTTGCTGTGGATTCTGTATCGGTAGTGTTGGGCCGGGTCTGATTATGTCAACGCTTGGTTTTATCTTGCTTAGTCGATATGGCACTGAAGTGGCCCTAATGGGGTTTGTTGTTGGGATTGCAACACTTAATGGTCTTCTGTTGGGCTGCCGCTGGGTGCTTGATACGTTGGGTGCACCAATTTACGGGGCGCTCATTGATCGAACCGGTATACGCGTCGGCGCGCCACTTTGTTTTCTTGTTGGGCTGATTGTTATGCTACTGCTGAACTTAAGTGAAAACCTTGCGGGCCTAGCTTTGGGTATGATTGTATTTTTCATGTGCGGCACTGCCCTATCGACGGTCGTATCTGCTGAAGCCAGTCGTCTGGGTGCAAAGGTTTTTGCCCGTTATGCCACTGCAGGCGATCTGGGTGCGGCTTTTGGTCCAGTCATCGGCTGGGGAGCGTATGAGCTTATCGGAACACCCAATTTCGTGTTTGTCCTTGGAGCAGGCTTATATGCAATTGGAATGTTTTCGACCTTTGCGGCTTTCAGGCAGGAGGAATAACTTAAGTGTTGCACTCAGTCGTTGGGACATGCTCAATCCAAAACCTCAATCTAAAACGTCAAAACCACCTGCAGCCAGGTTTTGGTTGTATCAACACCATAAGCATCTGCGCTTTCATTATTAGCTTCCTGCGTCACCCTTATCCTCAATATTTCGATCCGTCCACACACGCACTCCCCTAAGACAAAGACACATAGTAGGATACCCATATCTTTTCATCCCCAGGAGTAAAAAGTGACAGATTGGATCACGACAGAGGATCTTCAATCACTAATCAAACCCGGCAACACCTTGTATGTCGGAGGGAGTGTTGCGGAGCCTCATGGACTGCTTGATCAACTTGATTTCGTGAGTGATTTGCATTTTATCCAGCAACCCATAGCGGCAGTAAACCAGCGTGATCTTTCTGCTCTCGGGGATGGTTGCAGCCAGGAAACCTACTTTATGACGCCTTTTCTAAAAACGGGGCTGCTGGCCGGGCGAGTCGGATTTATTCCCATGCAGATGCGTGCTATCCATCGTCAACTGGCTAAGAGAGATATTGACGTAGCGCTGTTGTTGGCAGCTCGGGACATCAACGGTGACTTACGCTTTGGTCTCAATATCGATTACGTCGACGCTGCCCTTGAAAGTGCCAAAATAACAATCGTTGAAGTCACAGACGCGTTCACAGCACCACTGGCATCTCAACTGGTTGCCGATTCAGCAAATTACCTATTTGCGAGTAACACTCCTGCAGCCAAATACCCAATCGCTGAGATAGATGAGGTCTCAGCGCAAATTGGTCAACGGGTCGCTGCACTAATTCACGATGGTGATTGTATTCAGACTGGTATCGGCGCAGTTCCGGCGGCGATACTGACCGGTCTTGAAGACAAGAACGAGCTTGGTCTCCATTCAGGCATCATCGATGACGGTGCAATGAGTCTCATCAGAAATGGCAACATGGATGGCCGACGTAAAGCGGTCGATACGGGAGAACATATCTGCGGGATGGCGCTGGGTAGTAAAGCGCTGCATTCCTGGCTTGAGCACGATACCTCCGTAAAATTCCGATCCGCAGAGTACACCCATGAGGCAGGAGTTATTCAGCAGCTGGATAACTTTGTCTCAATTAATTCTGCGGTAGAAGTCGACTTTTCTGGGCAGGTCAACGCTGAGGTCGTCAATGGTCAGCAGATCTCTGGAACCGGTGGTTCGGTTGACTTCATGCGGGCGGCAAAGGCTTCCAAAGGTGGAAGGTCAATTGTCGCCCTATCTGCCACTGCAAGAAAAGGCACTCTTTCTCGTATCGTCGCCAAGGTAGAAATGGTGACCGCATTGCGCACCGATGTCGATCTGGTTGTTACCGAATACGGCGTTGCCGATCTTAAGCACACTTCCCTGAAAGGTCGCGCTGAAGCGCTTATTGCGATTGCTCATCCTGATTTTCGAGATGAGCTGAGCGCATTCGCGTAGTTCTGCAGCGAGCGGAGGCAGGAGCCGGTGTCGCGAAGCTGTCTGAGCGAGTGGAGCACAGGGATGTGCGGAACGAGTAAGCGAAAAGAGAAACCTGGGTTCGGAATGACCTAAGAGCACTTGCTCAAGAAACCACTTGGAAATAACAGTCCTATGCTTAATAAGCTCGCGAGTGCAGAGCCCATTACTTGATGATCGACTGGTAGGTTAGTAGTTTGAACTCATTTCCCAGGCGGGTACGATGAGGAATGCTTTGTACCATGAAGAGTCCAATGAGATTCTCCTGGGGATCAATCCAGAACTTCGTGCCGGCCGCGCCGCCCCAGTTGTATTCACCCGTGGAACCCAGCTCGCCAATGTCTCCCTGATTTAAGGTGACCGCAAAGCCGAGGCCAAATCCAACTCCGGTTCGGCCAAAGCCCATGGGCAGATCTCCGAGATGATTGGTTGTCATCAGTTCTACTGTCTTGGGGGAAAGAATCCGGACGCCATCGAGTTCACCGCCATTAAGCATCATCTGACTGAATCGCAGATAGTCTCTGGCCGTCGATACCATACCACCACCACCACCTTCGAAGGTGGCACCTTCCATGTAGCCCTCATCTATACGTTCAGGTGACCGCACAAGTTTGGTCGAGGTATTTCGCCGTAGAAAAAGATCGCTGCCTTCAGATGTCCCCTCGGGAGAATAGATCTGGGCAAAACGGTCAAGCTTGTCTTTCGGTACAATGAAGCCGGTATCTTTCATCCCCAGCGGCGTGAACAGACGTTTTTTCAGAAATTCGCCGAATGACATGCCTGATACGGCTTCAACCACGCGCCCCTGAACGTCAACAGAAACACTATAGTGCCATCTCGTCCCCGGCTCATACTGCAGCGGCACCTGGCCAAGTTCAGTGACAAATGCCTTCAGGTCTTTCTGTCCCATGACCTCCTTTTCCCGGTACATTTTGTCCACTTCAGTGTTGCCAAAAAAGCCATAGGTAAAGCCTGCGGTATGGCGCATTAGATCTCTTATTGTCGGCTGCCGTTTTGGTTTTCGTGTTTTACCAGCCTTGCTGGCATCACCCGCACCTATTGTTCTGCTGTTTGTTCCATCAGACGCCACTTTTGTGTTGCCATCGGCCGTTGATATGGCAACTTCAAGATTTGCCAGCTCGGGAATATATCGTGCAACCGGATCATTCAGGAAGAATTTTCCCTCCTCATAAAGAATCATCAGGGCCACGCCGGTAATCGGCTTGGACATGGAATAGATGCGGAATATTGCATCTTCCGTCATCGGTTGGTTTTCTTCCCGATCTGCAAGACCGTAGGTTTCAGTGTAAACAACCTTACCATTACGGGCGATCATGCCGAGACCACCCACCATCGTTCCGTCTTTGACTGCCTGATTCATATGATCAGTAATTCGATCCAGACGCTCCTGGGATATTCCCGCCCTCTCTGGTTTTATACTTCTAAGTTCCCTGGCAGTAACAGAGAAGGAGCAGGTTAAGACAGCAGCAAATATGATAAACGTGACGGCGGAACAGGATTTCAATTTCATGGATTATTCCTCGGTTGACCTTGCAAATATACCACTGTTCCCTGACGGGTCCGTAATCGGAAATTCGAGGCAAAAGCGAACCATCACCACCTGCACTATGTCTTCAATACGGGTTAGAATAGCTGCATTCCAGGATTGAGGGTGAACCAATACTCATGCGAATCACGATGATATTAATGATCCTGCTCGCAGCCAGTTGCACCAGCCCAAAACGCCAATACACTGATGCTGAATACGATCAGATAGTGGCTGAATACAACAAGACAGTCGGCCCCAAAGATCAGGTGACCTGCAAACATGAGCCCAATATTGGTACCCGCATTGCACGCCGGATGTGCAAGACTGCCAGACAGATAGAACGAGAGAGAGTAGCAACCCAGGAGACAATCACCCTGCAATTACCCTAGTGACCATGGCTCCCTATGTTGTTCTGCGCGCCTGGTTTCCCGTTAATCAGTGACTAATTCCGAACCCAGATCAATTGCACCGAGATTCATCTCAGCTATCCCCGGCTTTTGATACTTTCTGACGGATTCCTTCAGTGCTTCTGTTGGGTAGATTTCACTTCGTTCAACCAGCGCGCACGCTTCAGGCGACGAAGTTACTCGTGAATAATTCAGCTATGTCCTCTTCCGAATAACCGAGTTCACTCAGTACATCTCTGGTATGTTCGCCAAGTTTTGGGATGGAGCCTCGCGGCCCGAACACTTCATTGTTCATTCGATATCCTGCTGTCGTCACCCTTTGCAATCCCGCCGGGCTCTCAACTTCGGTGATCAGCTCTCGCGCTTCTGGCTGACCTGATTCAAATACCGCCATCAAATCCCGAACACTTCCTGCAACCACGCTGTCATTAGCAAATATCTCATCCCATTCTGCTGCGCTACGATTCATTAAGGTCTCTTCAACCGCCTGCTCAATTTCTGGCAACTGTGCCCGCAAATCAGTTGTTGTCAGTGCCGCGTATTCAACAAGGCCGAGTGCATTGAGGATACTGCGCTGATGATAGGGAAGATATCCGGCAAGCATGACGTAACCATCTTTAACGGCATACCGACCAAGCAAGGGGCCATCTCGATTTGAACCGGGCGGTGGCGGTTCACCGGTACTCGCGGCAATGCTTGTATTGCGGTTAATCAGCAGCATGGTTACATCCTGCATGGCGATATCGATGTACTGACCCTTGCCATTTTGTTGTCTCAATAACACTGCAGCCAGAACAGCCGATGTTGCATGCATACCGGTGGCATAATCCAGTACCGGCCCGCCAGTGCGAATCGGACCATCACCACGCTGGTTGATGGACATAAAGCCTGAAGTGGCTTGCACGACGTCATCAAACCCTGGACGGTGACCATCAGGTCCATTCTGACCAAAGGCAGAAATAGACACATAAATGAGGCGGGGATTTATTGCGGACATCACGTTAAAGTCCAGTCCGTGGTCCGCCATGGTCCCTGGCCGATAGTTCTCCACAAAAATATCTGCGTCACGAATCGTTTCACGCACCAATTCGCTGCCTCGTTCAGTGGTGATATCGAATACTACGCTCCTCTTCCCTGCATTCTGAGGTACAAATCCAGACCCTATCCCAAGGGAAAGCTGCTCCGTATCGCCACCCCACCCTCGAACCATATCGCCGCGGGGGGATTCAATTTTGAGAATATCGGCACCGAGAAGTCCCAGCTGGTAGGTGCAGTAGGGCCCTGCAAGAACATGCGTGAGATCAATCACCTGTATACCTTCCAAAGGTCTGTCAGTCATCCTGGCTCCAGCGTTTCATGAGTAGATACATCCTGACTAATCATCACGGCTTTTTCAAATCAGGAATAAGAAGGATTAGCAGTTTAGAGATTGACTGGTTTGGTCACAGGGGCTCTAATATAGAAGCATTAAGGTCCCAGAAAGGTCCCAGAGGAAAACCAATGGCACGTGTCACCCTACTAGCTTGGATCTTATCTATCTCATCCGGTTACTTTCTGCTAGGTGGTCATCTGAGCAGGTTGGCCGAGGGCTACGATCCAGCAGGACTTTCAAACTTGCCACTTATCATCACCCTGTTCACATTGATTGCAAGTTTGATACTCACTGTTCTCTGGGCGCTTGGATTTACCCCAGGCAGCCAGGAATTGTCTGAAGATAGCCAGCCTGCACACAGTACACGACGGAAGTTTCTAACAGGCGGGCTAGGGATTACGGCCGGTATTGTCGCAACGGGTGCTGCCGCAATCGTGCGTAATTTTGGTTGGTATGACGTGACCGGTCGACACATCTTTATGGTCCAGCCGCCTTATAAGGCTGATGTCGCCAAGGGAGAGTGGAAAAATTCGACGGTAACAGACTACCGCAGACTGGGACGAACAGACGTGATGATATCCGACATCTCGCTCGGCAGCGGTTCCAGTACCGGCGGTCGCCAGACCGTTGATGTTGTGCGCGAGGCGATCGACCGTGGCATTAACTACTTTGACACTGCACCAGACTACTCTGAAGCCGGTTCTGAGAATCGTTTCGGCGAAGCCATGATCGGCAAACGTGAAAAGGTTTTTCTGGCAACGAAGTTCTGCACTCCCAAAGGTCACCTTGGGCCCGGCACCAGTGTTGAGGAATATATGCAGGCCGTGAACGGCAGCCTTCGTCGTCTGAAAACCGACTGGGTAGATCTGGTCCACGTTCACTCTTGCGACACGGTCGATCGGCTACTTGACGAGAATGTACACGAGGCATTTGATCGGCTTAAAGAGCAAGGCAAGGTGCGGTTCCTTGGTGTCAGTACCCATACACCAGATCTTGAAACCGTGGCAAATGCTGCGATTGAAAGCGACAGGTTCGATGTCATGATGCTTGCTTACCACTATGGTGCCTGGCCGCAACTTGCCGATATCATTGATCGAGCCGCGCAGAAGGATATTGGCGTCGTAGCGATGAAAACCCTTCGCGGCGCAAAGCACAGGGGGCTTGATCTGAATCGCGACGAACGCGACTCCTTTACCCAGGCTTCCTTCAAGTGGGTACTGTCAAATACCAGTGTTTCATGTCTTGTCATCTCACTTTGGGAAAGCGGTCAGCTGGATGAATTCCTTTACGCCTCAGGTAAATCGTTGGATGAAAGTGACATCGCACTACTCGAAAAATACCAGACCCTGGTAAGAGGGAATCACTGCCGACAACATTGTGGTGAATGTCTTAATGCATGTCCTGAAGGTGTACCAATCAACGACATATTGCGTCATAAAATGTATTTTGAGGACTTCGGCGCTCAGAAAGAGGCTATTTTGGGTTACGCACGTCTCGATATCAGAGCCGATGCATGCCTTGCCTGTAATGCAGTCTGCAGCAACGCCTGCCCCGATGGTATTGCCATACAGGAACAGTTGCGAGAAGCTCACAAATTATTGAGATTAGTCTAACTTTAACACCAGTGCTCTTAAGTCATTCCCTGAATAAATGCCTTTCTACTCCGGGAACACCTTCGCCAAAATATCCAGTGCTTTTCGGCGCACCCCGTTTTTATTGTGAGCTGAGGGATTCAGAACCTGGGTTGGATAATCCTTGTTATTAAACTGTCGCCACTCCGGTACTCCTTCACCATTGGGATTTCCAGATTTGGCAAAATTCGTCCAATAACGAACCATGATCGATGACAGCCTTCTGTCATCATCATTCCAGTTAAGGCCAACCCGGTCTATGTTACCAAACACAAAAGCCAGATCACCTGAATGGTAGGCTCCACCACTACGTGGACCGTCCGCCAGCTCAAGTACTGGATCTTCGGGCATATAGATATGAAATGCGGGTGGTACATGATCCATAAAATAGAGATAGGTCTCGTTCCCATCCCTTATGCTGTACTCCGCCCAGCGGCGCATACCGAAAGCCATAAACATATCAGTCGCGATCGCATGCTGGATATCACCTGGCGAGCCGACATCTGAATAGACCGCTTCTAGTGCAGCAGCCTGATCGCCAACCATATTACTGAGGTAGCCGGTCAACTGCTCTTCAGTCAGGAGGGGATTTTTTGGAAATAGCTCAACACCTTCATCTGCTAATGAACCTAACATCAGCGGTATCTGTGCTTGATTTCCTTTACGATAGGTCTCAACCTGGGGTTCGGTTAGAACTGCGCCGTCGATAACAATCCGACTGCCAGCAGCCCATCCGGATTCTACCGAAGCTTTTAGTACATCTTCTGGCTTAATCGCACGTAACTCTGCCAGGTTTTCAACAGGTAGAGCTGCGACGAATTTTTCACCGCGCTCACGACCATTCATATCCTTAACCGGCGCAGGATTTACACAGGACGCCGATTGGCCGATAGCCTTGTGAAACAGTCCTTTTGTCTGGGCAGATGCCATCAATGAACAGATACTCTGTGACCCTGCGGACTGGCCAAACACGGTGACATTGTCAGGATTGCCACCGAACCCCTTGATGTTGTCACGGACCCATTCCAGCGCAGCGATCTTGTCCATCAGTCCGTAGTTCCCGGCGCTGTCTCTGCCTGATGCTTCAGCCAGCCATGGATGCGCGAGAAAACCGAACGGCCCGAGGCGGTAGTTGATGGTAACCAGTACCACGCCCTGGCTTGAGAGTTCAGTACCATCGAATATCGTTGAATGTCCCTGACCACTGGTGTGCGCACCACCGTGAAACCACACCATCACAGGCTGGTTATTCGCATTCTTCTTCGACCAGACATTGAGATACAGACAATCTTCACTGACTTCAAAATCCTCACGACGCCAGACAAACACACTGGTGTGTCGTGCCTGAGTACATGAGGTACCGAACGCCGTGGCGTCTCGAGTACCTTTCCATGAATCCGGCTTCTGTGGTGATTTCCAGCGCAGGTCACCGACCGGTGGTTTAGCGTAGGGAATACCCTTGAAGACACGAATAGAATCATCAAACTCAGAAGTTGTTCCACTCAAAGCGCCACTGGTTGTCTGCACTGTCGACATCGTGTTTCCTTTCAAAAACTGAGATGGCGTGCTGCATCCTGACATCAATAACAGCAGCACAATGATGCTCAGCATTTTCATGATTAATCAGAGCGTTGTTTCGATCCTATTGCTCTGCTCAAATAACCCCATTGCTCTCAAGATCAACAATCTCAGCATCTGACAGATTAAGTTCATCCGCCAGTACCGCGTGTGTATGCTCACCCAGTAGCGGCGCTGGTTGCATATCGACCTCCGATGCCGAGAGGCGCGGTGCAAATCCCAGCATGGACACTTCACCATGATGGGGCAGCTGCATCTTTTTGATGAAGTCTCTTGCGATCAGGTGGGGGTCATTAAACAGATCATGGGTGTCCATGACCGCCGAACAAGGCACCCCGGCTTCCCCGAGGATTGTCATCGCTTCTTCCTTAGTATGCTGCTTCGTCCAGTCGGAAATGATTTCATACAACTCATCGCGGTTCTCAAGGCGGGATATGGGTGTCAGCATGCGTTCATCGAGAGTAAGTTCAGGCCGGTCGATTGCACTACAGAGTGCATCCCAGTCATGGGCCGCAATTGGCATCATGAACGCCCAGTCATTTGCGCCAAAAGGTTTACAAGGATACAGATCAACAGGCGGGAGAGCCTGGCTGTTGCCCATTCTCGGTGCTGCCACATTACCCCACTCTGCGAATACTCCGATGCGGGTTCGCATAAAGTAGGCCATCGCTTCCTGCATGGAGATTTCGATCTGCTGACCTTCCCCGGTTCTCAGGCGCTGCACGTAAGCAGCAAGAATTGCCATGCCCATCTGAATGCCTGTGCCTGAGTCACCAACTGTGCTGCCAGGATTTATCGGCGGACCATCCGCCTCGCCAGTCACCGAGAAAGCACCTGCCGCAGCCTGGGCGACTGAATCGTAACTCTTGTAACCAGCATGAGGGCCACTCAGGCCAAATCCCTTGATTCTTGCAACGATGAGTGATGGGTGAACGGCTCTTAACGATTCGTAATCCAGCCCCATCCTCTCCATGGAATCAGGGCCGTAATTCTCGATGAAGACATCAAAGCGAGGAAGCATTTTGAGTATCAGGTCCTTGCCCTCAGGCTTTCGCAGGTTGATAGCGACACTTCGCTTGTTGCAGTTCCAATTACAGAAGTAGGCGGAATAATTGTCCGTATCCTCTCCGAAACCAACTGACCGACCAGGATCACCCTGACCGGGTTCTTCAACTTTGACGACATCCGCACCCAACCAGGCAAGTGCCTGCGTGCACGATGTTCCCGCTTCAAACTGAGTCAGGTCCAGTATTCTTAGTCCATCGAGTGCAGCCATGTTTTACCCTTCTGATAGTGTTCGCAGAGATCCGTCAGGTTAATTCCGTCAGTAATTCCCGTCAAGCGGCGGGTGGTTAGCCTCATCCTGCATAGATGGTATCCTGTAACATAAGAATGTTTTCACCGGAGCGCAGCTTATGAACCCAGAAAAAGTCCTATACGCATTTACGATCGTTCTTGCAATGACACTAAATTTTGGTTTTTTCTTCGGCGAGATCAATGAACCTTCTCATCACCATGTGTATGAGCTCTACGCGGCAATATTCGTCAATATCGTCGCGACAATACTGAAATTTGGAGATCGAACCCAGATCGGTGCCGTGCTGCTCGCATCCAGCCTGGTTTCTATCATTCAACTGGTGGGTGCAGCCGTTGTCTGGGGTATCGCCATGTATGTGAGCGACACAGGAATGACGGACTCAATCATGGCGAGTATCGTTTCACTATCAGGTGGAGCCCTCTTAGCCAACCTGGTCTCTGTTGTCTTATTGGTTATTGAAACAGTCACATTGAAGCGCTAGTCGAGATTCCCGATGAACATGGTACTGTTCCTCATCCTGCGCCGCATGCGGGCACCACTACTGGCACTGTCTCTCGTTTACTCAGTCGCGACGCTTGGTTTAACGATTATTCCGGGTATGGACGATCAGGGTAACCCCTGGCATATGGATTTCTTCCATGCTTTTTACTTTGTCAGTTTCATGGGGACGACGATTGGCTTTGGTGAGATTCCTTATCCATTCACTGATGCACAGAGACTATGGGCACTCGTTTTTATCTACATTACTGTGGCAACCTGGATATATGCGATCGGAACGGTCTTAAGTCTGCTGCAGAATGAGACATTGAGAAGGGCGGGCACCGAATATCAATTCAGGCAGTCAGTGCGCAGCTTGCGAGAACCATTCTTTGTAATCTGCGGGTATGGTGACAGCGGTGGTCGCCTGGTGGATTCTCTCGAACGGAGAAACATCCATGCGGTTGTGGTTGAAATCAGACAGGAAAGAATCGACGCCCTGATTCTCGGTGACTACACTATGCAGATACCGAGATTGTGTGGTGATGCCAGTGATCCTCAAAATCTTATTCTGGCTGGCATCGAATCTCCGTTCTGTGCCGGTGTCGTGGCCCTGACCGACCAGAATCAGGTCAATCTGCATATCGCGATTACATCAAGGGTATTAAACCCGGATGCAAAAGTAATCTGCAGAGCTGAAGCTCATTATATCGAGGCAAACATGGCCTCATTTGGTACCGATTGCATTATTGACCCCTTCGATACTTTTGCCCAACGACTCTCCTTGGCACTCGATAACCCCTGTTTATTCCTTCTGGATTCCATGCTGCGTGACAATCCAGGCTGGTCAACCCTGGAAGCCGCCAACGTGGCAGAAGGCAGGTGGGTACTTTGCGGCTATGGTCGCCTTGGCGAAGCCATCCACAAGATCTTTGCCAAGAAGGGTGTGGATGTCACCGTGGTGGAACCTTATTTAGATCGTGTTGGTGGCCTCGCGAACTATGTGATTGGTCTGGGAACAGAAGCTCACACCCTCAATGAAGCCAATATCGCAGGCGCAGTCGGAGTTGTGGCGGGAACAGATAACGATTCCAACAACTTATCCATCATCGTCACGGCCAAGGAGATTAACCCGGATCTTTTCACGGTAGTGAGGCAATCTAACCACTTTAACCGGCGCCTGTTCGAGAAAGCCGAAGTCAATATCGTCATGGCATCAAGTACTGTTGTTGCCAGCAAAATAAAAACCCTGCTGGTCAATCCCATGGTTGATGATTTTCTGAGCCTGGCTCACGCTCAATCGGAAGAGTGGGCTGATGCACTCAACCATCGACTTAACGATTTAACCCCGGACGATCGTCCTCCTGTCATCTGGGAGCTTTCGATTATTGAGCAGGATGCACACGCACTGGTCACTGCGCTGGATCGAGAGCTATCCATAAAACTGCAGTACCTGCTTGCCGATCACACCGATCGAAGCAATGAGCTTTCAACTATCGCACTTCTTCATGACAGCAATGATGGTTCGTTCATCCTGCCATCCGGAGAAACGACATTAGAATGGGGGGACCGCCTCCTGTTTGTGGGTACCGGGCAGAGTCGTTCCATGATGGCGTGGACTCTGCAGAATGAAACAGCGCTGGAATATGTCATGAATGGAACGGTTGCACCACAGAGTACGCTTGGTAAATTGCTGTTTGCGAATTAACCCGGCAGCAATCCAGAATAGCGGTCATGGTCTGTTTGTATTTCGTCAGCACATTACGTCCCTTCTATGTCAGTGAATAGGTTGTTCGCGGCCGGTTATCTACAAATGATCAACCTCCACCAGCGCCGCAGCATTCAGTCGGGTCATCTGGGCAGACAGATTGCCTCGACTCAATCCGCTCTGCCGCAGCAGAAAGGCATGCATCCAAATCACCCCGATAGGTATCTCTATAAATACAAGCAATTCTATATCCCGTCAGCACTAAAGGTTCAGGAGCCTAACGCACACCCATTGGCCATAAATGCATTATAAATTCCTCGCTGTTTTTCCTCTGATAAACCAATATCCCAGGGTGACGGATAGTGACGGGCAATGAGCCCCCCATCAAATTCGTTGGGACCAAGATAGCCAACCATATGTTTCACTTCCCGTTCAATATCCGCTACGGAGACCTCATCCTTTACTGACCATTGAATATCTACTGTATTCCATAAACACAATTTACCGCCGGTAATTTCAATGAGCTTCTGATAGTCATAGATCATCGGTTGGTCTAACTGTACAACATCGACCCCCATCTCTATTTTGTCGCTAAGCATTTCATTGACCATGCCACAGTTATGCCAGATGTAGTGCATACCCGCATTATGTGTAGCATCAATGATTCGCTGGTATCGGGGTTTATAGAACTGTCTGAACATTTCCATATCCATCTGCAATCCCGATTGCAGCCCCCAATCCTCCCAGGTCATAAAGGCATCGATACTGCCGGATTCAGCAAACTGCTTGATACAGGCAATCTCCATATCAGCCAAAATATCAAGCAAATCCCCTAATAAGTCGGGTTGATCATAGTGGGCCATCATATGGTCTTCAAAACCCATCAGTGATCTCACCTGTTCATACATCATGACTGGATTGCCAGCAACAGTGTATTTCCCAGCCTCTTTTGCCTTCGTACTGTGACGTACCACAGGGACATACAATTCGTCCTTTGCCAGATCAGGAAACTGATAATTAGAAAGTGCGGACAAATCAGACAATGGATGCTCTATTGCGTGATCCCATCCCCTGCCGGTGACTTCCCAGGTAACTTCCCAGTTGTCTATGTAAGTCTGTCCCAATTCGGAGGGTTTTTCAAAAGGGCTCCGGTTGATGAAAACTGACGCAAAGTCAGTTGCTGTCGGGTGATAGAAAAAACTATAGGGAATACGAGGTGGATCCCTGAATTCAATGGCTCTCGACACAATTTCGCGGCTGTTGAATCCCGGTGGACAGGGTTCCGGGCTAAAAAATCTGTTATTGCTCATTCAGTTTTCCTGCTGGATACGGTCAGTACATATCTATCGAACCTGTTGTCCAATCAATCACCACTTGGCCGGTGACATTGAGAATAATGTTACCTGGTCCAAAGTCACCATGACATAGAGTTTCTCGATAAGGCAGCCGATTAAGGCCATTTAGTGCCCAGTTGTCCGACCGGGGACGAAAGAATAGCGTATTGCTAAATTATCTTCCCGGGTCACTCTGTCGATAGGTTGAGGGGTGGGAATTCGGTTGTTAAAGGCGAACATCGCCAGACTGAACTCTCGCGATACCAGGGCTTTATTAATATGAAACTTGAAAACCTTAAGTACGGCATGCTCCGATACTTTGAGGATGTGAGCCGTTGCGCCCTGGCCAATAATCTTATTGATACTCGTCCTTCATCCCTACTCACCAGAAATTGTGCGGGTGCCACCGGATCTCGTTCTCGCGCCAACAATGCTGTTTCCATTAGTTCAAAGGTATGATCAATATCCCCGCGACAAAATGTTGAGATTATCCCATGATTGCGCGCCAATCAGGAGCCGGCTACTTGCCGTGTTTCTTAACAAGCTGCTTTTCGCGTCCGCGGCTCATCCCGATAGTCCGTCCCTCAATCACTGCGGTATCATAATCCATGCCCCTTCGGATCTGATATTCGGCCCACACCTGCCCTACCCGATTGGCCGATCCACAGTGAATCAAAAGTGGCAGGTTGTCAGGGTCTTCCACTATTTCCTTAAAGCGATCAAAAGCACTGTCATCCGGTAACTGTCTGCCAACCGGAATATTGTGATAGACGAGACCGGCATGCTCAACGGCTTTTGCTTCTTCTTTTACGCCTTCGGCTTCGGTTCTAAGATCCAACACGGTCCTGAAACCATACTTCTTCAACTCGTCCAGGGCACCCGGACCAAGGCTTCCCGAAGTTGCAATCATCGGTCGGTGTCGATGATAGTTCTTGATCTCTGCACTCACTGCATCGCCAAAAGGCACCTGCTCTGCAGCCAACGCATTCAGCGCAATTAAGGACGCGCTGAGTATCGTGACAAGCACCCGTATGTTCATGGGTATGGTCAGTTATCCTGACTGAGTTGATGTTCCATCATCTTACCTAGCTTTGCGCCTATTTTGCCAATGAGAAGCTTAGTAATTCCCAATCAATGACTGTATAAATCAAAGAACAGTGATCTACCCGACTCTAACGGCAATAACCAATGTCCACTCTTTTTGCTACTGAACGTCTGGTGCTTCGCCACACGGATGAAAATGACGCTCACCATCTGAATGAACTGGACAATGATACGGAAGTGATGCGTTACATTAATGGTGTGACAATGGTGTAACTCCCGTTTCGATGAAAATAATCTGAGAGGAAATCCTGGTCTTGTTCATTCAGTATGATAACAGCAGATCAGGCATTGGTTTCTTTGCCGTAATGGAGAAAACATCCTCTACATTTCTTGGCTGGTACTGTTTTAGACTCAGTGCCGAATCTGATAGTGAAACGAATATTGGTTCTCGGTTCCAAAAGACCGCCTGGGGAAGAGGCTTCGCAACCGAGGCAACTCATGCCCTGATTGACCTCGGATTCTCACAACCCGGGTTCAACGAATCACCGCGACAACCGATGGTGAAAATTCGACATCACCGCGGCTGAATGTTAGCCGTCATGTCAGTATTTATCGAATCATCAGAGTAGCATTATACTGAGATTATCGCCCGTCACCCTTCGGGACTGGTCAACCTCTTTTTCTCGGCCTGAAACAGCCTGTCCACTTCCTGCCAGACTAATCCTGCTTCACCGTTGCCAACGATCTGATTGTTCAACACCCCGACCGGCCAGGCTTCATGAATAGAACTGCTGATAAATATTTCACTGGCTTCAGATAACTCCACCAGAGTGAAATCCCGCTCTTCTATTGCCAGGTCATTTGCAACAGCCAACTCGACAATTACGTCGCGTGTTATGCCGTGAAGCAAATATCGGCTCTTGGGTGCTGTCACAATCACCTCGTCAAGAACCATAAACACATTTGAAGATGATGACTCAGTAACCAACCCATCACGAATCAGAATGGCATCGTTGACACCCTGAGCGATTGCTTCATTCTTGAGCATACATGCGGCAATCAAACTGACTGTTTTTATATGTCCCATGGACCACCTGTAATCGTCCAGGGTGACAACCGAATAGGGATCAATTTCCTCTCTCGCCAACAATGGTGCAGGAGACACCATAAGAAACACTGTCTGTTCAATCGGCTCGGGATAGACGTGATTCCTGATCACATCCGCTCCTCGCGTGACCTGCAGATATAAAGATGCAGTCTCTTCACCGCTCTTCTCGATAGCCTCTTCAATCAGACAGGTCCATTCGCTGTTACTCAGCGGATTTGGCATGCGTATCTCGTCAAGGCTGTTGCACAATCGGGTTATGTGTCTGGACAGACAGAATGGCACCTGGTTATAAACGGGAATGACCTCATAAACACCATCGCCAAACAGGAATCCCCGATCAAGTACTGACACTCTGGCATCTTCAATCGGTTGCCAGCTGCCGTTTAAGTATGAAATGGACATTTATTCATTTCCGGGTAGTCTGACTCTTGAAACTGCGACGGCACAACCTGCAACGCTGGTTGAGGTTTTATAAACCGCGCCCGCCCTGTCCGAGCCTGATCCATCTGATCCTGAAACCACATAGAGGGTTTTCAGATCCTCACCGCCGAAGCACACACTGGTGCACATGGGTTGTGGAATTTCAACCAGATCTGTTTGTGTTCCGCTCGCATTGAATACGCCAACGCCATTCCCACCCGCGAGTGCGACCCACACACTGCCGTCGGTCGCCACCACCAGTCCATCAGGCGCACCCTTTTCCACCTTAACAAACGTTTGCTTTGACCCGAGATTACCGTCAGCAGAAACTTCATAGCAATTGACCGTCTGGCGTCGAGAATCAGAGTGAAAGAGAATCTTCCCATCCGGTGAAAAACCCAGACCATTGGTGAGTTGAATATCTTCCGCTACTTTTCTCGATGATCCGTCAAGCTCAATCAGATAAAGATCACCAGCCTGAGGTTCACGACCATCTTCAAATACAGGGCTGGAACCCAGGGATCCGGCATATATCCGTCCCTCACTGTCAGTCGTCAGATCGTTGTAACCGACAATTCCTGCTTCTTCATTGCGGTCCAGCACCGTGACGGTGTCT
>Ga0187833_10000177_pt1 | contig 71740 bp, 69 predicted proteins | sample ETNtaG_37_FD_167968 | JGI IMG/M metagenome (GOLD analysis project Ga0187833, IMG submission 167968) | Marine microbial and viral communities from oxygen minimum zone, Eastern Pacific Ocean - ETNP2014_SV_400_PacBio MetaG (Illumina Assembly) | ecosystem: Environmental > Aquatic > Marine > Hypoxic... | reverse complement strand
GGACATCATGGCGGCGACCGGCGGCAAGAAGCGCATCCATGACTGGCAGCAGGCCAATTCCAGCTTTTTCAACGCCATTCAGGTGGAACGCAACGTCATGTTCCTGATTCTCACCCTGATCATCGTGGTCGCCGCCTTCAACATCATCTCGTCGATGATCATGCTGGTCAAGGACAAGGGCAAGGACATCGCCATCCTCCGCACCATGGGGGCGACGCGGGGCACGATCATGCGCATCTTTTTTCTCTCCGGCGCCAGCGTCGGCATCATCGGCACCATCGCCGGATTCGCTCTCGGCCTAGCCTTCGCCGCGAACATCGAAACCATCCGCCAGTGGATTCAAGGACTGACCGGCGGCGAGCTGTTCGCCGCCGAAATTTATTTCCTGTCCCAGCTGCCGGCGGTAGTCGATCCCAAGGAGGTGATGGTGGTGGTCCTCATGGGCCTGGGACTGTCGTTTCTGGCCACCCTCTATCCGTCGTGGCGGGCCGCCCGCCTCGACCCGGCGGAAGCGCTGAGGTATGAGTGAGGCGGAAGAGCAGGTGGCAAGAGAGACCGTGCTCGAGCTGAAAGACGTGCATCGTTCCTTCCGCCAGGGGCGGACGAAATTGGAGGTGCTGCGCGGCATCGATCTCGACCTCAAGGCCGGCGAGATCGTCGCCTTGGTCGGGCCGTCGGGGGCCGGCAAGACGACCCTGCTGCATATCGCCGGACTCCTGGAAAAGCCGGATTCGGGCGAGATATCGATCCGCGGCGAAGCCTGCGGTGGCTTGAACGACGACGGCCGCACCCGGCTCAGACGCCACAACATCGGCTTCGTTTACCAATACCACCACCTTTTGCCTGAATTCTCGGCCATCGAAAATATCGCCATCCCGCCGATCATCGCCGGTCTCGGGCGCCGCCAGGCCCGCGCCAGGGCCAAGGAGCTATTGGCCTGCCTGGGCCTCGCCGAACGAGCCGGCCACCGCCCCGGCAGACTGTCGGGCGGCGAACAGCAGCGCGTCGCCATCGGCCGGGCGCTGGCCAACGCGCCGAGGCTGTTGCTTGCCGACGAGCCGACCGGCAACCTCGACCCGGACACCGCCTCGGGGGTTTTTCAGGTCTTGCTGGAGCTGGTCCGCGGGGCCGGGCTGGCCGCCTTGGTCGCCACCCACAACGCCGACTTGGCGGTGCGGATGGACCGCACCATCCGGCTCGACAACGGCGTGCTGTTCAAGGGGTAGGGGCATGCCGCCCGCCGATTTCGTTCATCTTCGCGTCCACACCGCTTATTCCCTTTCCGAAGGGGCGATCCGCATCGACGAACTGGCGGCGCGCTGCCGGGATGAACGCATGCCGGCGGTGGCGATGACCGACAGCAACAATCTTTTCGGAGCGGTAGAGTTCTCGCAAGCCTGCGCTTCCGCCGGAATCCAACCGATCATCGGTTGCCAGTTGAGCCTCGGCGGCGAGGAAAAGGGACCGGGCCAGGCCGCCGCCCGCGTCTCGTCCCGGAGCGACAGTTTTTTGCTCCTGGTTCAGAACCGGGAGGGTTATCTCAACCTGTTGAAATTGCTAGGCTTTGCTTATCTGAAGACCGATGCCGCGGCGCCGCGAGTGTCCCTGGATATTCTCGAAGACCACGGCGAAGGCCTTATCGCGCTGACCGGCGGGCCGGCCGGGCCGGTGGGGGGCTTGCTTGCCGAGGGACAGGAGGCGGCGGCGGAGGCGGTGCTTTTGCGTTTACGCGACATCTATCCGGGGCGCTTTTACGTCGAACTGATGCGCCACGGCGCCGAAGCCGAAAAGCGGGTCGAGCCCATGTTGTTGGCCTTGGCTTACAAGCACGATCTGCCTCTGGTCGCGACCAACGAAGCTTTTTTCTCCGTCGCCGACATGTTCGAGGCCCACGATGCCCTGATCTGCATCGCCGAGAAGGCCTATATTTCACAAACCGACCGCCGCAAGCTGACCCCGGAGCACTACGTGAAAACGGCCGCCGAGATGCGCGCCTTGTTCGCCGACTTGCCGGAGGCGGTGGACAACACCCTCGTCGTCGCCAGGCGTTGCGCCTTCATGGTCGAACCGGCCGAACCCATTCTGCCGCCTTACCATTGCGGCACCGGCCGGGGCGAGGAAGAGGAGCTTCGCTCCCAGTCTGGAGACGGCCTCGAAAGGCGGCTGCAAACGCTGATTTTGCGGCCGGAGATGACCGCCGCCGAGCGGGAACAAGCGAGCCGGCCATACCGGGAACGGCTGGAATACGAATTGGAAGTCATCGCCAGCATGGGATATTGCGGTTATTTCCTCATTGTCGCCGACTTCATCCGCTGGGCCAAGGGCCACGGCATCCCCGTTGGGCCGGGACGCGGCTCCGGGGCGGGTTCGGCCGTCGCCTGGGCGCTGACCATCACCGGCCTGGATCCCTTGCGTTGGGGCTTGCTGTTCGAGCGTTTTCTCAATCCCGAGCGGGTCTCCATGCCCGACTTCGACATCGACTTCTGTCAGGAGCGTCGCGACGAGGTCATCCGTTACGTGCAGGAAAAATACGGCCGCCATCACGTCGCCCAGATCATCACCTTCGGGAAACTCCAGGCGCGGGCGGTGCTTCGCGACGTCGGCCGGGTCATGGAGATGCCCTATTCCCAGGTCGACCGCATCTGCAAGCTGGTGCCCAACAACCCGGCCAGTCCGACGACCCTGGATCAGGCCATCGCCGGCGAGCCGCAGCTCCGCCAAATGGTCGATGAAGACGAGACCGTTTCCCGTCTTATCGGCATCGCCCGCCGTCTCGAGGGGCTCTACCGCCACGCCTCGACCCACGCCGCCGGCGTCGTCATCGGCGACCGGCCCCTGGATGAGCTGATTCCGCTCTATCGCGATCAGAAATCGGACATGCTGGTGACCGGGTTCAACATGAAGTACGTCGAGCAGGCGGGACTGGTGAAATTCGATTTTCTCGGCCTGAAAACCCTGAGCGTGCTTGCCAAGGCCGTCGAATTGGCCGCCAGGCGGGGCGATGCAATCGATCTCGCCGCCATTCCGCTGGATGATCGGAGCACCTTCAAGATGCTCGGAAAAGGCGAAACGACTGGCGTCTTCCAGTTGGAAAGCTCCGGCATGCGCGACGTGCTGAAAAAGCTCAAGCCCGACAGCTTCGAGGACATCATCGCCGTCGTCGCCCTTTACCGTCCCGGCCCCATGGACAACATCCCCAGCTACATCAAGCGCAAGCACGGCGAAGAGGAGATCGACCACCTCTATCCGACCCTGGAAGGAATCCTCAAGGAAACCTTCGGCATCATGATCTATCAGGAACAAGTCATGCAGATCGCCCAGGAGCTGGCCGGTTTTTCGCTCGCCGGCGCCGATCTTTTACGCCGGGCGATGGGCAAGAAGATAAAAGAGGAAATGAACCAGCAGCGCCATGCCTTCATCGATGGCGCCGTAAGCAAGGGCGCGCCCGAATCCAAGGCGGCGGAAATCTTCGAGCAGGTGGCCAAGTTCGCCGGCTACGGTTTCAACAAATCGCATGCCGCGGCATACGCTCTCATCGCCTATCGGACCGCCTACCTGAAGGCCAACCATCCGGTGGAGTTCCTGGCCGCTTCGATGACCCTCGATATGGACAACACCGACAAGCTCAACGTCTACCGCCAGGAGCTGCGGCGCCTAGGCATCGCCATGTTGCCGCCCGACATCAACGCCTCGGGCGCGACTTTTACGGTGGAGACGGCGGCGGAAACAGCAGGCGGGACAAACGGCGCCGCGGCCAGCGGCATCCGCTATGCCCTGGCCGCCATCAAAAACGTCGGCAAGGCGGCCATGGATTCGATCGCCCGCCAACGCGCCACCGACGGCCCCTTCCGGGACCTGCCGGATTTCTGCCGCCGGATAGATGTCCGCGCCATCAACAAGCGTCAATTGGAAAACCTTATCAGGGCGGGTGCCTTCGATGGCCTGAACGGCAACCGCAAACAGTTGTTCGAAGGCGTCGACATCCTCCTCGGCCACGCCAGCGTCGCCACCAGCGAGAGGGAAAGCAATCAGATCGGTCTTTTTGGCGGCGACGACATCGCCGTTTCGGCCTTCTCACTTCCCGAAACCGCCGACTGGCCTTCCATGGAACGGCTTCGGCAGGAATACGACGCCATGGGATTTTACTTTTCCGCCCATCCCCTGGACGCCTACGCCAACAGTCTGCGAAGGCTGGACGTTAAGCGTTACACGGAGATCCTGGAAGCCGGCGTTTCCGGTCCCGTCGCCATGGCGGGGACGATTATCGGAAATAAAGAACGCACCTCGAGCAAAGGTAACCGTTACGCATTCGTACAGTTTTCCGACACCACCGGCCAGTTCGAGGTTACCGTTTTTTCCGAACTGCTAAGCGTCGCCCGACAGTTTCTGGAAGTTGGCGAATCGGTTTTTCTCAAGGCCATTGCGCTCTTCGAGGGGGAGACGGTCAGGTTTACGGCGCAATCCATGGAGCCGCTGGACCGGCTGGCGGCGAGGGCGGCGCCGGGAATGAGAGTGATCATCGATTCCGCCGCTCCGTTGCGGCCGCTCGGCGAAATCCTCGCCGGCGAGGGCAGGGGAGGAGAGGGGGACGTCAGGCTGGTGGCACGCCTGGACGACGGCACGGAGGTCGAAATCAATCTGCCCGGCGGCTACGCCATCACGGCGCCGGTGCTGCTCAAGGTCGGGAACATTCCCGGCGTCGCCGGGGTCAGGGAAATATAGATTCCAAAGGCCGCCGGAAACGCCGCTATCGGCGCCGGCGAGGCTGGCGAGGGGGCCGGCCAAACATAATGCCATCAAGAGCCTGAAACTCCACGGCCGCTGTATGGAATGGAGCAGATCAAGCCTATGATACATGGATCGCTCACGGAAGGAGCGCTCAGGCCAGGAAAATGACGGTATCTCAGTTCCAGCCGGACGGAAAATGCCTTTTGAAGGAGGCGGCTTCACCCGCGCCCCGCATCGCCATGGCGACCAGCCGATGGCGCGGCTAACCAAGACGGAAACCGTTCAGGTAGCGGCGGTCGTCGTCTTCGCGGTGATCGCCGGCCTGCTGCTTCCGCGTCTGTTTCCTTTTGTCGGGGCGGCTGAAAACAGTGTCGGGGACATTCGTCTGGCAACCCTGTCGCCACCCGAGGCCCAGCATCCCGACATCGTCATCGTTGCCGTCACCGAGGACACCCTGGCGGCCTTGCCCTATCGTTCGCCCTTGGACCGCGGTTTTCTCGCCGGCCTGCTGAGGACGCTCGCGGCGGCGGAGGTGCGCGCCATCGGGCTCGACATCCTTTTCGACCAACCGACGGAGGCCGCGAAGGACGCCGAATTGGGCGATGTTCTGAGCAATTTCAAGGTGCCGCTGGTAGCCGCCTGGGCGGCGCGGGAGGATCATCTGACGGAAAAACAGACGGCTTTTCTCGAGGTCTACTTGAAAGGGGTGAACAAGGGCCTGGTGAATCTCATGACCGATCGCCGCGACGCCGTCGTCCGCTGGATCTTTCCCGGCCGGCACCGGGGCGGGAAATTCATTCCGGGATTTTCCGCGGCCTTGGCCAGGGTTCTGGGCACCGCCGTTCCCAGCGAGGTCCTGCCCCTGGCCTACCGTTTCGGGCCCGACGCCCGAACGCCGCCCTTTCGCGTTTTTCCGGCGCAGACCGTCAAGTTGCTGCCGAAGCCGTGGCTGGCCGGCAAGATCGTGCTGATCGGTTCCGATCTCCCCAACAGCGACCGCCACCGGACGCCAATTTCCGCCTTTACGGGCGGCGGCTTGAATGAAATGCCGGGAGTGTTCATCCACGCCCACGCCCTGGCCCAGATATTGGACGGCCGCCGGGCGCCGGCGACGGCAATTGGGGGCGAGGCGTGGCTGCTGCTGGTGCTCGCCGTCATCGGCGTGGCGTTGGCCGCCGTCGATACCCCGGTGCCGGTCAAGATCGCCGTCGGCTTAAGCGGGCTGGCGATGCTGTGGGTCGGCGGATTCGCCCTCTACAAGTACGCCGGGCTCATGATCCCCTTGCTTTCGCCAAGCCTTGCTTATGCTTTCGGCGGCGCCGTCGGCGCCGTTTTCCTCGGCCGCCGGGAGCGCCGGCGGAAGCGGTTCATCCGCCAAGCCTTCTCGCGCTTCCTCTCGCCTGGCGTCGTCAAGCAGCTCATCGACGAACCGAACAGGCTGTCCCTGGGCGGGGAGCGGCGGGAAGTCACATACATCTTCACCGATATCGCCGCTTTCACCTCGCTTACCGAACGGTTGGATCCGGCGGTTTTGCTGCCGCTGCTGAACACCTATCTGGACGGCATGTGCCGCATAGTACTCGATCACCAAGGCACCATCGACAAGATCGTCGGCGATGCCGTCATCGCCTTTTTTGGCGCCCCGGCGGATCAACCCGACCATCCCGCCTTGGCCATGGCCTGCGCCCTGGAAATGGACGCCTTCGCCCGTGGCTTCAGCGCCGAACAGCAAGCCGCCGGCATCGACTTCGGTCACACCCGGATCGGCGTTAATACCGGCTTCGCCGTCGTCGGCAACTTTGGCGGCGAATCCTTCTTCGACTACACCGCCCACGGCGACACGGTGAACACGGCGGCCCGCCTGGAAAGCGTCAACAAGCACTTAGGCACCACCATCTGCGTTTCCGGCTTTACGGCCTCGCGCTGCCCGGACACGCACTTCCGGCCCATCGGCGTCCTTGTCCTGAAAGGCAAAACGGAAGGCCTGCAAACCTTTGAGCCGCTATCGCCGGAAGCGGCCGCGTCCGCCAACACCGCCGCCTACCTCGAAGCTTATGAATTGATGAAAAACCACGATCCGGCCGCCCGCCAAGCTTTTGAAAACTTGGTTGAGGAGTACCCGGATGATAAACTCGCCGCCTATCACGATAAAAGGCTTGATGCCGGCAAACAGGGGATGACGGTCGTCTTGGAGGCTAAATGAGCATGCGTTTGGCATTGGAGCTTTTCCTGGGGTTTCTGTTGGCCGCCGTTTCCCTGGCGGCCTTCGCCGGGCAATTGGTGGTCATTGATTCGACGGCGCCCAATCTCAGGCCCGGCCATATCATCGATGACGCCAAGCCCCTTCACCTCGGCGCCGGCAAGTCGGTTACCCTGATCGACGGAAACGGCAAGGTGAAAACATTGAGCGGACCGCTATCGGCCGTTCCAGGCGCCGGCGCGGCGGGCGATTCCACCTTGGTCGCCTCGCTGTCCCGGCTGATCGGGGGGGGACAGGCGGCGGCCGGCGCCCTTGCCGTCATGCGCGGGATCAAGCCGGACCGGCGGTCTCGAGACGCCTGGTCCGTCAGCCTGACGAGTTCACTCGATCTCTGCGTCCCCGCCTACGGCAAACTGTCCCTGAAGAACAAACCGAGCCGCGTTCCCCGCATCCTGAGCATCAAGGTCTTGCCGGACGGTCCCGAGGCGTCCACGGACTGGCCCGCCGGCGTCAACAGGATCGGTTGGCCGGAAGGCCTGGCGGCAATGGACGGCGGCCGCTATCTGGCAAGAATATTCCACAAGCGGAATATCGCCGGCATGACCGGCAGGGTCAAAGAGACGGAGCTGATCGTGCATTTGGTTCCCGCCGGCCTGCCGACGGACGCCCACCGGGCGGTATGGATGGCGGGTCACGGCTGCGCCAAGCAGGCCAAGGCGCTGCTTGCCGGTCTACGTTGACGGCGGTTTTTTATTGGCGCCAAGGAGCCGGCCAAGAGTCGTTTTCGATGCTCGCTTGCCTTTATCTCCTTGCATTCCGCCGTTTTCACCTATATCAAACCGCCTTCATTTCACACGCGGGTTTGCGGGCGCCGGCGTTACTTCGCCGTCTGTTCGCTCCGGTATCCGGTCTTATGCCCGGAGGGTGCCCGCGGAGGAACAACCGGAGAAGGAATCCAGACGATGGCATTTCCCACCTTTACTATGCGCCAGCTCTTGGAGGCTGGCGTCCATTTCGGACATAACACCCGGCGTTGGAACCCGAAAATGGCCCCCTACCTGTTTGGGGCCCGCAACGGCATCCATATCATCAATCTGCAACAGACGGTGCCCATGCTGTATCGGGCGATGACGGCGGTGCGCGACATCGTCGCCGGCGGCGGGCGGGTACTTTTCGTCGGTACCAAACGCCAGGCCGGAGAGAAAATCGCCGAAGCAGCCAAGCGTTGCGGCCAGTACTATGTCAACCACCGCTGGCTTGGCGGCATGATGACCAACTGGCGGACCATTTCGAAATCGATCAAAAGCCTGCGTGATTTGGACGAGAAATTGGCGGAGGCAAGTGCCGGTTCGACCAAGATCGGTTTGACCAAGAAAGAATTGCTGCGCTTGAGCCGCGAGCGCGACAAATTGGAGCGGGCCCTTGGCGGCATCAGGGAAATGGGCGATCTGCCGGACGTGTTGTTCGTGATCGACACCAACAAGGAATCCATCGCCGTTGCCGAGGCCAACAAGATGGGCATCCCCGTTGTCGGCGTCATCGATTCAAACAGCGATCCCAATGGCATCGACTACCCGATTCCCGGCAACGACGACGCCATGCGCGCTATCGTCCTCTATTGCGATCTGCTGGTCGGCTCGGTACTCGAAGGCATCCAAAAAGAGGTTTCCGCCTCCGGCGAAGATTTGGGCGAAGCCGAGGAACCGATCCCCGAAACCCTCCCCGAACAGGCCACCGCCGAGATCGACTCGGGCAAAGCCGAGGAACCGGCCCCCGAAGCCCTCCCCGAACAGGCCGCCGCCGAGAGCGACTCGGGCAAAGCCGAGGAACCGGCCCCCGAAGCCCTCCCCGAAAAGGCCGCCGCCGAGAGCGACTCGGGCAAAGCCGAGGAACCGATCCCCGAAGCCCTCCCCGAAAAGGCCGCCGCCGAGAGCGATTTGAGCAAAGCCGGGGAACCGGAGCCGCCCGTGGCCGGCGCCGAAGCCAAGAATGGGGCCGAGCCCATCGCCGAGGAGGCGCCCCAATCTGAGAAACCGGTGCCGGCGGAGGACGAAAAGGACAGACCGGAGGCGGCGGCGGAAACGCCGGCGGCGAGCCAGGAGGAGAACAAGTCCTGATAAATCCATCTTTTGGCTACATCTCATAATTCTTATAAATACCAAACTGTTATACAATTATCCTACAGGAAAGGTTTATGATGACGGAGATCAAGGCCAGCCAAGTCAAGGAACTGCGCGACAAAACCGGCGCCGGCATGATGGATTGCAAAAAAGCGTTGACGGAAACCGGTGGCGACGCGGAGGAAGCCGTCGACTGGCTGCGCAAGAAGGGCTTGGCGGCGGCGGCCAAAAGGGCCGGCCGGGCTGCCTCCGAGGGCCTTGTCGGCATTGCCGTCGGCGGCAAGGCCGGCGCCGTCGTCGAGATCAACGCCGAGACCGATTTCGTCGCCCGCAACGGGGACTTTCAGACCTTCGTGAAATCGGTGGCCGAAATCGCCCTTGACACTGGCGCCGACGAGCAAGCCTTGATGAGCGCTCCCTTTCCTGGCAGCGGCAGAACCGTCGCCGAGGAGCTCGTCCATATGATCGCCACCGTTGGTGAAAACATGACCTTGCGCCGGGTGGCGGCGCTTACCGTCGAGACCGGCGTCATCGGCTCTTACATGCACAATGCCTTGGCGCCGGGGCTGGGCAAGATCGGTGTCCTGGTCGCCCTCGAGGGCGACGCCGCGGCCGCCGCCCTCGAAGGTCTTGGCAAAAGCCTGGCCATGCATATTGCCGCGTCCAGTCCGCTGGCGGTGTCCCGCGACGATCTGGACCCGGCCTCCGTGCAGCGTGAACGCGCCGTCCTCGCCGGCCAAGCGCGCCAATCCGGCAAACCGGAGGAGATCGTCGAAAAGATGGTCGAGGGACGTTTGCGCAAGTTCTACGAGGAGGTCTGCCTTGTCGATCAGACCTATGTAATCGACGGGGAAAGCAAGGTGGGCCAAGTCCTCGCGGCGGCCGCCAAGGAGGCCGGCGCGGCGGTCACCGTCAAGGGATTCGCGCGTTTTTGCCTGGGCGATGGAATCGACAAGAAATCCGCCGACTTCGCCGCCGAGGTGGTGGCGGCGGCCGGCACCTGAACTCGGTTTAGGGCCTTGCGGACAACACAAACAAATAACCTGAAGACCTTGCCGCCGGCCTTGGTGTATGATCGCCGCCATCAGGGTAGGGCACGGGAAATTTCTTGAACGTTTGGGTTTTTGGCTAAACCCCGTCGCGCTTGGCCGCCACGAGCGACCTCCCATTGCCGCCCGCTGTGTTGAACGGTAAGAACAATGTCCCGGAAACCGAAGTACCGACGCGTTCTGTTGAAATTGTCGGGCGAAGGGTTGATGGGCGATAGGGATTTTGGCCTCGATTCCAACACCGTGGAGCGTATTGCCGCTGAAATCCGCCATGTCCACGAGATGAATGTTCAAATCTGCCTGGTCATCGGCGGCGGCAACTTTTTCCGCGGCGTTTCCTCCGCCGCCTCGGCAATCGAGCGGACCAGCGCCGATTACATGGGGATGCTAGCCACCGTCATGAACGCCCTTGCCATGCAAAGCTTTATCGAGAAACAAGGGATTCACGCCCGCGTCCTTTCGGCCATCCCCATGGCAACGTTTTGCGAACCTTTTGTCCGCCGCCGGGCCATTCGCCATTTGCAAAAGGGTAGGGTGGTCATTTTCGCCGCCGGCACCGGCAATCCCTTTTTCACCACCGACACGGCGGCGGCGCTGAGGGCGGCGGAGATGGACTGCGAGGCTCTGCTCAAGGGCACCCAGGTCGACGGCGTTTACAGCGACGACCCGAAAACAGTCAAAGACGCCGAACGTTTCGACCGCCTGACCTATCAAGACGCGCTGACCAGGAATTTACGCATCATGGACGCCTCGGCCATTGCCTTGGCGCGTGACAACAAGGTTCCCATTTTGGTTTTTTCCCTTCACAATCCCGGAACTTTCGCCGAAGTTGTGACCGGCGGCGGCATTTATACCGTCATTTCATAGGCTTTTATTGCCCGCAAAGGAGAGCGGAACGTGGTCGGAAAGAGCATCGACGTCATCAAGAAAGACACCAAACGGCGGATGGACGGCGCCGTCGAGGTCCTGCACAAGGAATACGGCGGCCTGCGCACCGGGCGGGCGGCGACGAGCCTGTTGGAGCCGCTCATGGTCAACGCCTATGGCGCGGAGATGCCCTTGAGTCAGGTTGGCACCATCGGTGTTCCGGAGCCGCAGATGCTCACCGTTCAAGTTTGGGATAAGAAACTGGTGAAAGCGGTGGAGAGGGGAATCCTGGAATCGGGCTTGGGCCTCAATCCCTCCATCGACGGCCAGTTGGTGCGCATTCCCATTCCTTTGCTGAGCGAGGAACGGCGCGCCGAAATGGTGAAGATCGCGGCAAAATATGCCGAGGAGGCGCGCATTGCCGTGCGCAACGTCCGCCGTCATGCCATGGACGAGTTGAAGAAAGAGGAAAAGGACGGAGAAATTTCCGAGGACGAACACCACGCCTATGGCGACGAAATCCAAGACCTGACCAATGATTCCGTCCGCAAGATCGACGAGATACTGGCCAAAAAAGAAAAGGAAATCATGCAGGTTTGAAACGATGAAAGCTGTCCAACTGCATAGCGATTTGCCGCCACCGCCGGTCCATATTGCCATCATCATGGACGGCAACGGACGCTGGGCGAAATTCCGCGGCCTGCCCCGAGTTGCCGGTCACAAGCAAGGCGCCGAGGCGGTGAAGAGGGCCATCAGATGCGCTGGTGAAATGGGGGTCTCCTATCTCACTATGTACGGCTTTTCGTCGGAAAACTGGAAACGTCCCAAGGATGAAGTCAACGACCTGATGGGGCTGTTGCGTTTTTACCTCGACAGCGAAATCGACTTCCTGAACGAGAACGGGGTTCGCTTTCGAATCATTGGGGAGCGCGACCGGTTGGACCCTGGTATCGTCAAGCTGATCGACAAGGCGGAAAAGCTCACCGCCGGCAACAACCGCCTGACATTGACCGTCGCCTTGAGCTATGGCGGGCGCACTGAAATCGTCCGTGCCGCGCGCCACCTTGCCGGCGAAGTCGCGGCGGGATCGCTGAGCCCGGAAGAGATCAACGAAACAGCCTTCAAGGGACATTTGTTCACGGCCGACATTCCGGACCCGGATTTGCTGATCAGGACCAGCGGCGAGAAGCGAATCAGCAATTTTCTGCTCTGGCAACTGGCCTATACCGAACTCGTTTTCGTCGATACCTTATGGCCCGATTTTTCCAAGGAAGACCTTGCAAGCGCCGTCAGGGAATATCATCGCCGTGAACGGCGTTATGGCGCATCCAGTGGTTGACGCCGGCCGGGGCGCGTTGACAACGCGCCTACTCTCGGCCGCCGTTCTGGCGCCGCCCGTGTTGGCGGCTGTTTATGCCGGGCCGCCATATTTCAGCATTCTCGTCGCCATCGGCGTCCTGGTCATGGCCTGGGAATGGAGCCGGTTGTTCGGCGCCGGCAAGCTTTTCTGGCCGGCCGGCCGGTTCCTTTGGCTCGCCGGCGGGTTTTTATATATCGGGGTGCCGGCGCTCGCTCTCATTTGGCTTCGCGCCGACGAGGATTTCGGCCGGGGCACGGTTTTCTGGCTGCTCGCCCTGGTTTGGGCAACGGACTGCGGCGCTTACGTTTTCGGACGCTGGATCGGCGGACTCAGGCTGGCGCCCGCCCTCAGCCCCAACAAAACCTGGGCCGGCTTGATCGGCGGCGTCGCCTGCGCCGGCGCCACCGGTTCGGCGACGGCGATGGTTCTCGGACAGGGCGGCGTTTTGACGCTGGGCGCGCTCAGCGCCGTTCTTGGCGTCGTCGAACAGGCGGGGGATCTGCTCGAATCCTGGATCAAGCGCCGATGCGGCGTCAAGGACGCCGGCAACCTCATTCCCGGCCATGGCGGCCTTCTCGACAGGGTGGACGGGCTTTTGGCGGTGGCTTTGATTGTCGCGTTGATAAGTCTGGCCGGTGACGGCAGTATTCTGAGATGGCTGTAACCCGCTCCCAACCGCGAGCCGAAACGGCGCCACGCCGGATCACCATCCTCGGTTCCACGGGATCGGTTGGCGGCAATACCGTTGACCTCGTTCAAAGGCAGCCCGACACTTTCCAGGTCGAGGCGTTGACCGCCAACAACAATGTCGCCCGCCTGGCCGAGCAGGCCCGGCGGCTGGGCGCTCGCCTTGCCGTCGCCGCCGATGCCTCATGTTACCGCGATCTCAAGAAGGCCCTGTCCGGCTCGGGCACCGAAGCCGCGGCGGGGCCAGAAGCGGTTATCGAAGCGGCCAGCCGGCCGGCCGAATGGGTGATGGCTTCCATCGTCGGCCTGGCCGGGCTGGAGCCGACCATGGCGGCGGCCAAACGCGGCGCCATTATCGGCCTGGCCAACAAGGAATGCCTGGTTTCGGCCGGCGACGTGCTGATGAAGGAGATCGCCCGTCGCGGCGGCACCTTGTTGCCCGTCGATTCCGAACACAGCGCTATTTTCCAAGTGTTCGACTTTGAAAACGCCGACAAGGTGGAGCGCATCATATTGACGGCTTCCGGCGGCCCCTTCCGGGAGATGGACATCGCCGCCATGGCCCGGGTGACGCCGGAACAGGCTTTGGCCCATCCCAACTGGAACATGGGCGCCAAGATTTCGGTGGATTCCGCGACCATGATGAACAAAGGGCTGGAACTGATCGAGGCCCGCCATCTTTTCCCCGTTCCGGAAGAGCGCATCGAGATCCTGGTGCATCCCCAGTCGGTGGTGCATAGCCTTGTCGATTACGTCGATGGCTCGGTCCTGGCCCAGTTGGGTACGCCCGACATGCGCACTCCCATCTCCTATGCCCTCGGCTGGCCGAAACGCATGCCGACGCCGGCGCCGCGTTTGTCCCTGGCCGAAATCGGCGCTCTCACCTTCGAAGCCCCGAACCCGGAGTGTTTCCCGGCCCTGAGAGTGGCCCGCCAGGCGTTGCAAGCCGGCGGCAGCGCGCCGGCCGTCATGAACGCCGCCAACGAAGTCGCGGTGGAGAGCTTTCTTGGCGGCCGCATCGGCTTTCTCGATATCGTCCGCATCGTCGAGCAAACCCTTGAGGCGGCGCCTGATTTCCGCCTGGAAAGCCTTGCCGATGTCATCAACGCCGACAACGAGACCCGTGAAATCGCCAAAGGATTGATTACATATTAATTTCCATGACATCCACCAAGGGCATGGGATTTCCGCCGGCGCGCGGGAATTCCATGGTAGGTTACTGAAATGTTTGAATTTTTTTGGGATTACATTGTCGTTTTTCTTATCGTGCTGACGATCCTGGTGTTCGTTCATGAGCTGGGCCATTACGTGCTGGCCCGGCGCAATGGCGTGCGGATCGAGGTTTTCTCCATTGGCTTCGGCCCCGAAATTTACGGTTGGAACGACAGCGCCGGGACGCGATGGAAAATCAGTGCCGTGCCTTTGGGCGGCTACGTCAAAATGTTCGGCGAGCTCGGCGCCGCCGGCGGCGCCGAGGATCAACGGCCCATGACGCCGGAGGAACAGGCCGTTTCCTTCCATCACAAGCGGCTTGGCCAACGCGCCGCCATCGTCGCCGCCGGCCCCATCGCCAATTTTTTGTTCGCTTTTGTTGTCCTCGCCGGTTTGTTCAGCATCGTCGGTTTGCCGTTGCCGTTAGCCGTCGTCGGCGAGGTGCAGCCGGAAAGCGCGGCGTCCGAGGCCGGTCTCAGGCCGGGCGACCGTATTTTGAGCATCAATGGACAAACCATCGTCTGGTTCAGTGATTTACGCCGCATCGTCAGGGAGAATCCGGCCGTCCGCGTCGACATCCTTATCCGCCGCGACGGCGTCGACTTGTCCTTGCAAGCAACGCCTACAGGCCACAAGTTCGTGGACGATCAAGGAATGGAAGTAGAATATGGCCTTTTGGGCGTGATGCCGGATCCCGAGCAGGTCGAGTACGAACGCCAGAACCCGTTTAAGGCCACCTGGATGGCGGTGGAAAGATCGTTAGGGCTGGCCACGCAAATTTTCTCCAGCGTCAGCCAAATGATCACCGGCTCCCGGTCCACGGAAGACCTGGGCGGGGTGATCAGGATTGCCCAATTTTCAGGACAAATGTGCCAGGACCCTGTTAACTGCATCTTTTTCCTGGCGGCTTTGTCCGTAAATCTGGGTCTGATCAATCTTTTTCCGATCCCGGTCTTGGACGGCGGCTATCTGGCCTTTTACGCGTTCGAGGCCATTCTCCGCCGGCCTTTAGACCCCCGGGCGCAAGAATACGGTTTCCGTTTCGGCATCGTTCTGGTATTTCTCCTCATGATTTTCGCGACGTGGAACGATTTGGTGTACCTCAAGGTGTTCGAGTTTATTAAACAACTCTTCACCTGATCACTCTTTTTATTGGGGGGAATGCTTGCGGCGCTTGGTTCGCATCATCGTATTTTGCTGGTTGGCAACGGTTCTGGGTCTGACGTCCTCGGCGGCGGCCCAATCCGCCGATACTGTGCGCGATATAATCGTCGAGGGAACGCAACGGATCGAGCCTGGGACGGTCATTTCCTACCTTCTGATTCAGAAGGGCGATCCCTTCGATAGCGCTCGTATCGACCGTTCGCTTAAGTCCCTTTTCGCCACCGGTCTGTTCGCCGACGTGACCTTGCGAAAAGAAGGCGACACCCTGATCATCAGCGTGGTTGAAAATCCAGTTATCAATCGGATCGCCTTCGAGGGAAATAGAGGGATCGGCGACGATTCCCTGGGTGCGGAAGTGAGCCTGCGCCCACGCATTATCTACACCCGCATTAAAGTGCAAAACGACGTCAAGCGGATTTTGACCTTGTACCGGTCACGGGGCCATTTTGCGGCGGCGGTTGAACCAAAAGTTATCCAGCTTCCGCAAAACCGCATTGATCTGGTCTTTGAAATCACCGAGGGCGAGGAAACCTTTGTCCGCAAGATTCGTTTTGTCGGCAACCGCGAATTCAGCGATTCGCGGCTGCGCGAGATTATTCGGACCCGGGAATCCCGCTGGTACCGTTTTTTCTCTTCCGACGACACCTTTGATGCCGATCGAATGACCCTGGACCGGGAATTACTGCGCCGTTTCTACCTTTCGAACGGACACGCTGATTTTCGGGTCGCCTCGGCTATCGCCGAACTGACACCCGACCGCAAGGACTTTTTCATCACTTTTACGGTGGAAGAAGGCGTTCGTTACCAGTTTGGCGGTGTTGCCATCGACGCCCGTCTGCGCAACCTCGATGAAAAAGATATTATCGACGTGATCGAGATCGAAGAAGGCGACTGGTACAATGCCGGGGAGTTGGAAAAAACCATTGATCGGCTGACCAACGCCGTCGGAACGCTCGGCTACGCTTTCATCGACATCCGCCCGCGCATCAACCGAGACCGCGAAACCCGGACCGTCAGCGTGACCTTTGAAATCAATGAAGGCCCGCGGGTTTTCGTCGAGCGCATCAACATCGCGGGCAATATGGGGACGGCCGACAAGGTCATCCGCAGGGAATTTCGTCTGGTCGAGGGAGACGCATTCAACACCGCCAAATTGCGGCGCTCCAGGCAACGGATCCAGAATCTGGATTTCTTTGAGAGAGTCCTGGTCGAACAGGTGCCTGGCAGCGCCCCCGACAAGGCGGTCATCAATGTCGAGGTGATGGAAAAGCCCACCGGCTCCGTTTCCTTCGGTTTGGGCTTTTCCTCGTCCAGCGGCGCCTTGGTCGATTTCGGCATCGATGAACGCAATTTGTTAGGCCGCGGTCAGAATTTGAGCTTCAAGGCCACGGTCGCCACCCGCCAGAGTCAGGTCAACTTTTCCTTCACCGAACCGTACTTTCTCGATCGCGAGGTAACCGCGGGCGTTGACGTGTTCCACGTCAGGAAGGACCTGCAGGACACCAGTTCCTTCGATTCCGAGTTAACCGGCGTCGCCTTGCGGGGCGGTTATCCGATTGCCGAGCGGTTGAGCCAGAATTGGAAGTACGCGTACAGAAACACAAAAGTCACGGACGTCGATTCCAGCGCTTCCCAATTAATCAAGGAAGTGGAAGGGAACACGTCGATTTCGGAATTTTCGCACACCATCGCCTATGATAGCCGCGACAGCGCCATCGGCCCGACGAAGGGCTATCGCGTCCGGATGACAAACGACCTTGCCGGCCTGGGCGGCAACAAACGGCATTTCCGCAACACTGTGACGGCGGCGAAATATTTCACTCTGGTGGACGGCTGGGTCCTGTCTTTTGACGGCAGGGCCGGCTACATCGTCGGCCTCGGCGAGGACGTTCACCTTACCGAACGCTATTACATCGGCGGCGACGATTTGCGTGGTTTCGAAACATCCGGCGTCGGCCCCAGGGACGATATCACCGACGACGCCCTTGGCGGCCAGTGGATGTACACGGGTACCGCCGAGCTCAGATTCCCTCTCGGACTGCCGGCCGAACTTGCCGTCGGCGGAAAGGTTTTTACGGATTTCGGAAGCACCGGTCAGCTTGAACCATCGAGAAGTTTCGTCGACGATACCGGCAGCGTGCGCGTGACAGTGGGTGCCGGCGTTACCTGGATGTCGCCTTTCGGTCCTCTCGGGATCGATGTTGGTATTCCGGTAGCCAAGGAGAGCTTCGACGAAACCGAAACAGTCCGCGTCAATTTCGGTACAAGGTTTTAGATCATGGGTTTGACGAGAGCCACGGTTTTCATTCTTAGCCTGTCGATACTGTATGGAGTCTCGGAAAACCCGGCGGTGGCCCAGGAGCCCCCCCAAAAACCAGCCGAGGCAAGTTATTCCTATATAAACGTCGCCGTCATCGATATCGATGAAATCCGCCGCAAGGCTTCCGTTGTCAAGGACATCCGCGCGCAGATCGGAAAGTTCCGCAACGCCTTTCAAGCCGATATCCAGAAAGAGGAAGAGGTACTCCGCAACGCCGACAAGGAACTGGCCAGAAAGCGCACCATCCTTTCGCCCGATGCCTTTGCCGAGGAACGCCGCAAGTTCCAACAGAGCGTTGTCGAGGTTCAGCGTCTGGTGCAAAAGCGTAAACAGGAGCTGGACAGTGCCATGGCCAATGCCATGCGCAAAGTCGAGCTGACATTAACCGATATCGTCACCGACATGGCCAAGAAAAAAAAACTGACCCTGATCCTGAGAAAGGAGCAGACGGTTCTCGCCGCTCCGTCCCTGTCGATCACCAAGGAGGTCCTGCGGCTAGTCGAAGAGAAAATGCCGTCCTTGAAAATTCCCGACATCGGAAAATAGGTCATGCCCGATCCGCGCTTTTTTTCCGTAGCTGGGCCTTTCAGCTTGCAAGAAGTGGCGGAAATTTCCCGCGCGGAGCTCGGCAAGGGCGCGGATCCAGAGATCGTGATATCCGATGTTGCTTCTTTGGATGCGGCGGGGCCCGGCGAGATCAGCTTTCTCGACAACAAGCTCCATCTTTCTCTCTTCACGGAAAGCCGGGCCGGCGTTTGCCTCGTCGATCCCGGTTTGGCCTCTAAAGCGCCTTCGCATATGACTTTGTTGCTGACAAAGGAGCCCCACCACGGCTTTGCTCGCGTCGCCGAGGCCTTTTATCCGGAGCCGGCGCCGGAGCCAGCCACCGCTCCGACGGTTTGCGTCTCCGACCGGGCGGCGATCGGCGAGGGCTGCCGGATTGAAACGGGCGTGGTGATCGGAGCCGGCGCCGAGATCGGCCGCCGCTGCCGTATCGGCGCCAACACCGTCATCGGCGGCGGGGTGGTTCTGGGCGACGACTGCCGGATTGGCCCTTTGGTTACTCTGTCCTATCTGATCGCCGGCAGCCGCGTCATCATCCATCCCGGCGTCCGTATCGGGCAGGACGGTTTCGGCTTTGCCCTTGGCGAGAAACAACATATCAAGGTGCCGCAGCTTGGCCGCGTACGCATCGGCGATGACGTCGAGATCGGCGCCAACACCACCATAGATCGCGGCGCCGCATCCGATACCGTGATCGGCGACGGCTGCAAGATTGATAATTTGGTGCAGATTGGCCATAACGTGCGGCTTGGACGGAATTGCATGATCGTCTCGCAGGTCGGGATATCCGGCAGCACTATACTCGGGGATTCCGTCATGCTGGGCGGCCAAGCCGGCTTGGCGGGGCATTTGCGCGTCGGTGACGGGGCTCGTGTCGCCGCCCAGGGCGGCGTCATGCGTGACATCGACGCCGGGACAACCGTCGGCGGCTTTCCGGCGGTTCCCATGCGCGAGTGGATGAGGAGCGTTGCCGCCATCAAACGCATGATCAAGAAACAAGGCGGATAGACGATGGACGAAAACTCACCATCGACGCTGGGAAAAACCCTCGACATCAACCAGATCAAGGAAAAGATCCCGCATCGCTATCCTTTCCTGATGATTGACAGGGTGATCGGCCTGGTCGCCGACACCCGCGCCGTCGGCGTCAAAAACGTTTCCATCAACGAGGCCTTTTTCCAGGGTCATTTTCCGTCCCAGCCCATCATGCCGGGCGTCCTGATCATCGAGGCCATGGCGCAGACGTCGGCGGTTTTGGTGATGGAGACCCTGGGCAAAAGCGCCGAAGGCACCCTGGTCTATTTCATGTCGGTGGATCAGGCGCGCTTTCGCAAGCCCGTAACGCCGGGCGACACCTTGCATGTCAGCGTGGAAAAAATCCGCCAACGTGGCAGTGTATGGAAATTCAAGGGCGAGGCCAAGGTCGATGGTATCCGCATGGCCGATGCCATATTTGCCGCCATGATCATCGATGAATGAGATGGCGAAAATCCACCCCACGGCCATCATCGAGGGCGGAGCCGGGATCGGTGCCAACGTCGGCATCGGCCCTTATTGCATTGTCGGTCCCGAGGTCGTCTTGGACGACGGCGTCACCCTCATGTCGCACGCGGTGGTCAACGGCCGCACGGCCATCGGCGCCAATACCAAGGTCTTTCCGTTCGCCTCCATCGGCCACCAGCCCCAGGACATGAAATACAAAGGCGAGCCCTCGCGCCTGGAGATCGGCTGCAACAACATCATCCGCGAACACGTCACCATGCATCCGGGAACCGAGGGGGGCAGCATGCTGACCCGCGTCGGCAACAACTGCCTTTTTATGGTCGGCGCTCACGTCGCCCACGATTGCCGCATCGGCGATCACGCGATCATGGTCAACAACGCGACCCTGGGCGGCCATGTAGCCGTCGGCGAATGGGCCATTGTCGGCGGTCTTGCGGCGGTTCACCAGTTCGCGCGGATCGGCCGCCATTCCATGGTTGGCGGCATGACAGGCGTGGAGCACGATGTCATTCCCTACGGCTCGGTCATCGGCAACCGCGCCCGCCTGCAGGGGCTGAACGTCATCGGCCTCAAGCGTCGAGGCTTTTCCCGCGAAATCATCCACGTCTTGCGCAACGCTTACCGCCTTCTGTTCGCGCCGGAAGGCACCATGGCCGAACGTCTGGACGACGTCGCCGAACTGATGCACGACAACGAACCGGTGATGGAGATCGTCGATTTCATCCGCGCCGATTCCTCGCGCGCCATTTGCAAGCCCGGTTTGGATGATGCCGCCTAAACTCGGTATCATCGCCGGAAACGGCGAGCTTCCGGGACGGATCATTGAGGCCTGCAAGCAAACCGGGCGCCCATTTTTCGTTGTCGCGTTCAAGGATCAGACGCTACCGGAAACCGTCACCGGCAAGGACATCCCCCATGCCTGGGTGCGGCTTGGCGCCGGCGGCCAGGCGGTCAAACATTTTCGGGATGCCGGGGTCAAGGAACTCGTCCTGGCGGGTGGCATCCGCCGGCCCAAGATGAGCACCTTGCGGCCGGACGCATGGGTTGCCCGATTTTTCGCCACCCACGCCACCGCCATGATCGGTGACGACGGTTTATTGTCGGCTTTGGTCGGAGTCCTTGAAAGGGATGAGGGTTTCCGCGTTGTCGGCGCCGAATCCGTGCTTCCCGACGTGCTGGCGGCGACAGGTGTTTACGGTGCTCACGCCCCGGACGAACAGGCTTTGAAGGACATCGAGCAGGGTATCAGGGCGGCGCGCGAGATCGGCGGCAAGGATGTCGGGCAAGCGGCGGTGGCCGAGCAAGGCCGGATCATCGCCGTCGAGGGGGCGGATGGAACCGACGCCATGCTGGCACGGATCACCCGGTGTCGACAGGGAAAAGAGGCAATACAGCGGCGCGGCGGCGTTCTCGTCAAGGTCAAGAAGCCGGGACAGGAAAGCCGCGCCGATCTGCCCACCATCGGGGTTTCCACGGTCGATACGGTGACCGGGGCCGGCCTCGCCGGCATCGCCATAGAAGCCGGCGGCACGCTGGTGATTGATCGCGAGGCGGTCATCGAGGCCGCCGACGCGGCGGGCTTGTTCGTGATCGGCGTTCCCCTAGCGGAGGAAAATTGAAGGAGGCACAGACGCGCCTGTTTCTGATTGCCGGCGAGCATTCGGGGGATGCGCTGGGATCGCGGCTGATGGCGGCGCTCAAAACCCAGAGCGCGGGCCGGATAGCCTTTGCCGGCGTCGGCGGGCCGCGGATGAAGGCGGAGGGGCTGGACAGCCTGTTTCCGATGAGCGACCTCTCTGTCATGGGCCTTGCCGAGGTCCTGCCAAGAGTGCCGAAGCTGCTGCGCCGGTTGCGGCAAACAGTCGCTGATATCAAGGCCCGGCGCCCGTCGGCGGTGGTCAGCATCGATGCCCCGGATTTCTGTTTCCCCGTCGCCAAGCGCCTGAAAGGGCAGGGGATTCCCCTCATTCACTACGTTGCGCCGCAGGTTTGGGCGTGGCGGCCCGGCAAGGCCAAGGTGGCGGCGGAACTGTTCGACCGCCTGATTGTCCTGCTGCCCTTTGAAGCGCCCTATTTCGAGGCCGTCGGCCTGTCCAGCGCCTTCGTTGGCCATCCAGTCGTGGAAACCGGCGCCGAGAGCGGTGACGGCCAGGCTTTTCGCCGCCGCCACGGCATTCCCGCCGAGGCTCCGCTGATCTGCGTGCTTCCCGGCAGCCGCGGCAACGAAACAGCCCGCCTGCTTCCCGTTTTCGGTGAAACGCTGGCATTGCTGCGAAAGAATCTGCCGGACTTGAGGGCCGTTGTGCCGACCGTCGAGGGGGTGGCCGAGCAGGTGGCGGCCGCCGCCGCCGGGTGGACGCCGACCCCCTTGATCACGCGCGGTCAAGCCGACAAGCTCGATGCCTTCGCCGCCGCCGACGCGGCCCTTGCCGCTTCCGGCTCGGTGACGCTCGAACTGGCCGTGGCCAAGACCCCGACGGTGATCGCTTACAAGGCGAACCCGCTGACGGCCTTGCTGGCGCGGCGCTTGATCCGGGTCCGTTACATCAACCTGGTCAACCTGATCCTGGATCGCCAGGCGTTGCCGGAATTTCTTCAGGAGAATTGCAGACCCGAGAAACTGGCGGCGGCGCTAGCCGGGATCTTTGCGGACGACGCGGCCCGGCGGGCGCAAAGAGACGCCTTCGATGAGGTCCTGCAAAGGCTCGGCCTTGGCGGGCCGCCGCCTTCCGAAAAGGCCGCCGAAATCGTCCTGTCGATGATCACGTAATCTCTAGCGGAACGCGGCGAGCACCGCATCGCCGGAGCGCTCGCGCACAAACTCCTGGTGGCGCCGCAGGCTTTCGGTGATCATCAATGCGGTCTCGACCGCCCGGCGGCCGTCCTCGCCGCTAACCACGGGCGGCGTTTTATTGGCGATGGCGTCGAGGAAGGCATCGATCTGGCGTTCGAGTTTGTCGCATTCCACGTATTCCTGTTCGTCGATGCGGAAGTTTGGCATGCCGGGGAACAGTTCGCCGTCGCCTTTTTGGGCGACGAGCAGTTTGCGATTCAGGAAATCGACGGAAATGTAGGAGTCCGGCTGGAAGATCCGCATCTTGCGTTCGTTTTTACCGCTGACGCGGCTGGCGGTGATGTTGGCGGCGCAGCCGTTGGTGAAGCGAATGCGGGTATTGGCGATATCTTCACTTCCGGAGAGCACCGGCAACCCGACGGCGTCGACCGATTCCGCCGGCGCCTTGACGAGGCTGAGGATCAAGTCGATGTCGTGGATCATCAGGTCAAGGATGACGCTGACGTCGGTTCCGCGCGGCTGGAACGGCGCGATGCGGTACGACTCTATGAATAGCGGCCGGGTGATCACTTTCCGCATGACCTGTTCCGCCGAGGAAAAACGTTCCAGATGGCCAACCTGAAGGATCGGGCCGTATTGGCCGCTGGCGATGCCGATCAGCTCGTCGGCGGCCGCCAAGTCGTCGGTAATCGGTTTCTCGACGAGCACGTGCACGCCGTTTTCCAGGAAAGCCTTGGCGACCTCGTGGTGGGCCTTGGTCGGCACCACGACGCTGACCGCATCGACCTGGCCGAACAAGTCGCGATAGTCGGAGACCGCCCCGACCCCGTGCTTGGCCGCGACTTCGCCGGCCAGGTCCGGGTCGGTGTCGCAGACGGCGATGAGTTCCGAACGTTCGAGGTTGGCGTATTTGTCGACATGGAAGCGTCCGAAATGGCCGAGTCCGATGACCCCTGTCCTGATCCTGTCCACCTTAGTCCCCGATCCACTCCCGCGCCCGCGCGCAACGGCCTTGGCGCCGCCAGCCCACGCCCGCCCCCTCGGGCCACCGGGACTTGGCTTGGCGCCGTTTACGGGGTAAACTTTTTAGCCGGCGAAGACAAGGCCTGGCGAAGGCGCGTCCGATGGGAGTGAAATCATGACCGCGGCGACCACCGGGGCGGCGGCGATCGAGACGGCCGGATTGCGCCTTTTGCACACCATGATCCGCGTCCGCGACCTCGACAAGTCCTTGGATTTCTATACCCGTTTGCTGGGCATGAAGATGGTACGCCGCAAGGACTTTCCGGGCGGAAAGTTCACCCTGGCGTTCGTCGGTTATGGCGAGGAGACCGATCACGCGGTGATCGAACTAACCCACAACTGGGACCAGGAGCAAGATTACGACCTTGGCAACGGTTTCGGGCACTTCGCCATCGGCGTTGCCGACATCGGCGAGACTTGCCGGCGGCTACGGGCGGAAGGGGTGAGCATTCCCCGTCCGCCGGGTCCGATGAAACACGGCGGCACGGTCATCGCCTTCATCGAGGACCCCGACGGCTATAGGATCGAATTGATCGAACGGGCCTGAGATCCCGTTTTTCCGCTTTACTTGCGTTTATGGATCGGCGTGAAACCACGAAAAGTTTGGCCGTGGTAAAGCTGCCGCGGACGGCCGATCTTCTGCACGGGATCCTCGATCATTTCGTTCCATTGGGCGACCCAGCCGACGGTCCTGGCGACCGCGAAAAGAACCGTGAACATGGTGGTCGGGATGCCCATGGCGCGGAAAATGATGCCGGAATAGAAATCGACGTTGGGATAGAGCTTCTTTTTGATGAAATACTCGTCCTCCAGGGCGATATGCTCCAATTCTATGGCCAGATCGAGGAGCGGCTCTTCCTTCGCCCCCAATTCGTCCAGAACCTCGTGGCAGGTTCGTTGGATGACCCTGGCCCTGGGGTCGTAGTTCTTGTAGACGCGGTGGCCAAATCCCATGAGCCGGAAAGGATCGTTCTTGTCCTTGGCCCGCTTGATGAATTCGGGAATCCGTTCCTTGCCGCCGATCTCTTGAAGCATGTTCAGAACCGCCTCGTTGGCGCCGCCGTGGGCGGGGCCCCAAAGGGAGGCGATGCCGGCGGCGATGCAGGCGAAGGGATTGGCGCCGCTGGAGCCGGCCAGGCGGACCGTCGAGGTCGAAGCGTTCTGTTCATGATCGGCGTGCAAGATCAGGATGCGGTCCATGGCCCGCGCCAGAACCGGATTGACCTTGTAATCCTCGCAAGGGGTGGCGAACATCATGTGAAGGAAATTTTCCGCGTATTTGAGGTCGTTGCGGGGAGACACGAATGGCTGGCCGATGGAATATTTGTAGGCCAGGGCGGCGATGGTCGGCATCTTGGCGATCAGCCGGCTGGAAGCCACCGCCCGGTGCCGGGGATCTTTGATGTCGGTGCTGTCGTGGTAAAAAGCGGCGAGTGCCCCGGCAATGCCGCACATGATCGCCATTGGGTGGGAATCGCGGCGGAATCCGCGGAAGAAAAACATCACCTGCTCGTGGAGCATGGTGTGGCGGGTGATGTCGTGGCGGAACTTGTGCCTTTGCTCCTGCGTCGGAAGGTCCCCGGAAAGCAAGAGATAGCAGACTTCCAGGAAGTTGGAATGTTCGGCCAGTTGGTCGATGGGGTAGCCGCGGTAGAGCAGGATGCCTTCATCGCCGTCGATGAAGGTGATTTTGGAGTCGCAACTGGCCGTCGAGGTGAAGCCGGGATCGTATGTGAAACACCCCGTTTTCGCATAGAGGCTGCGGATGTCCATGACGTCGGGGCCGGTCGTCCCCTTGATCAACGGCAGCTCCACGCTTTCCCCGGTCTGGTTGTTGACGAGGGAGTAGCTTTCCTTGCCGGTGGCTTGCTTGCTAACCGGTTGTTCCGCGTTCTTCATATAAAACTTCCCCAGAAATTCATGGACGGTCCGCCGTCAAGCGCCGGGTCCGTCCTTGATTGAAGGCGCCACCAAGCGGCCGGGTTTCACGGGCCATGGCGTCATCGGGTTAAAACGTCATCCAGGCGTCCCAGCGTTTCCTGACGGCCCAAAACCGCCATGATTTCAAAAACGCTTGGCGAAATGGTGGCTCCCGTCAACGCCGCCCGCAGAGGTTGGGCGACGGCGCCGAGCTTGATTTCGGCCGTCTCCGCGAAGTGGCGCGCCGCCTCTTCCAAAGCCTCGGCCGTCCAACCGCCGAGCGCCGCCAATTCACGGCGCATTCCGTGCAACACTTCCTTGCCGTTCCCATGCACGAACTTGGCCGCCTTATCGTTCATAGGCAACGGGCGCGATTTTACATAAAATTCGGAATTATCAATAAGTTCTACAATTGTTTTCGCACGATGCTTTAGTCCGGACATCCCTTTTAATAACCTGTTCGATGCCTCTTCGGCAAGTTTTCCGCCCAGTTTTTCGGCGAGGCCGGGCAAAATCAGGCTGGTTAGTCTCCGGTCGTCGGCGTTGCGCAGGTAATGGCCATTGAGGTTGGTGAGTTTGGCGATGTCGAAGCGGGAAGGGGAACGCCCGACGCCGCCCATGTCAAACCATCGGATGGCGTCTTCGGTGCTGATGATTTCATCGTCGCCATGGCCCCAGCCGAGACGGAGAAGGTAGTTGCGCATGGACTCGGTAAGAAAGCCCATTTCCCGGTAGGCCTCGATCCCCAAGGCGCCGTGCCGTTTCGACAGTTTGGCGCCGTCGGCGCCGTGGATCAGCGGGATATGGGCGAATTCGGGCGGCGGCCAGCCGAGGGCCTGGAAAATTTGTATTTGGCGGAAAGCGTTGGTCAGATGGTCGTCGCCGCGGATGACATGGGTGATCCCCATCTCGTGGTCGTCGACTACGACCGCCAGCATGTAGGTGGGAGTGCCGTCGGCGCGCAAGAGGACCATGTCGTCAAGCTCTTCGTTGGCGACCTCGACCTCGCCCTGGACCATGTCGCGGATGGTGGTTTTGCCGCTTTGCGGCGCCTTGAAACGGATAACCGGATCGCCCCCTTCCGGCGTTTCCGCCCGATCGCGGTCTCGACAGCGGCCGTCGTAACGCGGCGGACGGCCTTGCCGACGGGCGGTTTCGCGTATTTCCGCCAGCTCGTCGGTTGTGCAAAAGCATCGGTAGGCTTTGTCCTCGTCCAGCAGCCGCCCAGCCGCCGCCACATGGCGGTGGCGGCGGGAAAACTGGGAGACCGCCTCTCCGTCCCAGTCCAGCCCCAACCAATGGAGACCGTCATGGATGGCCTCGACGGCCCGGTCCGTGGATCGCGCCCGGTCGGTGTCCTCGATGCGGAGAAGGAACTTTCCGCCATGGTGCCTGGCGAAAAGCCAGTTGAAAAGAGCCGTGCGGGCACCGCCGAGGTGAAGGAAGCCGGTGGGTGAAGGAGCGAAACGGGTAACGACGGTCATGACCTGATCTGATAAAGTTAAGCCCAATGAAGGGCGCCGCGGCGACAGGCGCCAAGGATGTAGCATAGTCTGGTCGCGGGTGCGGGAAAAGCGTGCGGAGATGACGCGACCTCCTTTCCGGAACAAGCGCTTCGCCATGGGCCGTGGCGGTATCCCCCGGCTCATCGAGGCGGTGGCGGAAACGCTGGCTGTCGAGCGGGAGCGTTGGGTGCTTTGGCTGCCGGTCGCTTTCGGCGCCGGCATCGCTGTCTATTTCGCCTTGCCGGCGGAGCCGCCGCTGTGGCTGGGAGCGGCGGTAACCTTGGCGGTGGCGGCGTGCGCCGGCCTTGGCCGGCGGCGCGCGGTGGTGCTGGTGGCGCTGCTGGGGATCGGCGCCGCCACCGCCGGCTTCACCGTCGCCCAATGGCGGACGGCGGCCGTCGCCGAGCCCATGCTTTCGAAACGCCTGGGCCCGACCAGCGTCACCGGGCGGATCGTTGCCGTGGAGAGATTCCCCCAAGGGCAGCCGGGTCAGCCTGGAACGCCTTCGCATCACCCGTCTCGGTCCGCAACGGACACCGGCCGTGATCCGCTTGCGTTTGCAGGGCCATCAGCCGGCTATCGCCGCCGGCGATTGGATCCGCGCGCGCGCCGTACTGTCGTCGCCGCCACCGCCCGCCGCCCCCGGCGCTTTCGATTTTCAGCGCCAGTCCTATTTCCGCCGCCTGGGCGCCGTCGGATTCGCCTTCGGTCCGGTGGAGCTGATCGCCAAGGGTGGGGAGCGGGGCCTGGATTCATTGTCGCTGGGTCTGGAAAGGTTGCGCCGGGGGATTGCCGATAGTGTCATGGCCGGCTTGGACGGCCGGGCCGGAACCATCGCCGCGGCGCTGATGGCCGGCACCAGGAAGGCCATTGAGCCAAAGATCATGACCGCCATCCGCGATGCCGGATTGGCCCACCTGCTGGCTATTTCCGGCCTGCATGTCGGTCTGGTGACAGCGATCCTGTTCGTCGGCTTGCGCGGCGCCCTGGCCTTGGCGCCGCCGTTGGCGCTCAGATATCCGATCAAGAAATGGGCCGCCACCGCCGCTATCGTCGGCGCCTTCGCCTACGCCCTGTTGGCCGGGGCGACGGTGCCGACCCAGCGGGCCTTCCTGATGATCGGCCTGGTGATGCTGGCGGTGCTCTTCGACCGCCGGGGACTGTCCATGCGCCTGGTCGCCTGGGCCGCCTTCGTCATCCTTTTGTTGACACCGGAAAGCCTGCTTGGTGCCAGTTTTCAGCTTTCCTTCGCCGCCGTGACCGCACTCATCGCCGCCTACGAGGTGGTCCGCGACCGCCGCCGCTACGGCGGCGAAGGGCCGCCCAAATGGCCGCGAACGGCGCTCCTTTACGTCGCCGGCGTGGCCTTGACCACCGTTATCGCCGAGATGGCGACGGCGTCGTTCGTGGTCTACCACTTCAACCGCCTGGCGGTTTACGGCCTGGCCGCCAATGTCATCGCCGTGCCGGTTACGGCGTTGTGGATCATGCCGTGGTCGGTGGCGGCCTTCGCTCTCATGCCGCTCGGCCTGGAAACCCTGGCGCTAGAGCCGATGGGGTGGGGCATAGAGGTGGTGGTCCAAGTCGCCGAGACGGTTTCCGGCTGGCCGGGCGCGGTGACCCTGCTGCCGGCCATGCCGACGTGGGGACTGGTGTTGATCGCCTTGGGTGGTCTGTGGTTGTGCCTGTGGCGGCGGCGCTGGCGATTGTGGGGAGCCTTGGGGGTCGCCGCCGGACTGATGACCTTGGGGCTGATCCGGCCGCCGGACGTGCTCGTCGATGGCCGCGGCAAGCTGCTGGCAGTGCGCACGGCGGACGGCGGCCTGGCCGTTTCGTCCATGCGGGCCGCCGGTTTCAGCCGCCAGGTCTGGCACCGCCGGGCCGGGCGGGAGGACTCGCCCCTGGTTTGGCCGCGCCACGGGCTGAGCCGAGACGGGCGCTTGTCGTGCGACGGATTGGGCTGCATTTACCGGACGCGGGGTCTGACGGTGGCCTTGGTCGGCCATCCGGCCGCCTTGGCCGACGATTGCCGCGTCGCCAACGTGGTCGTCAGCACCGTACCGGTGCGGCGGCCCTGCCCCTCTGCCAAGAGGGTCATCGACCGCTTCGACCTGTGGCGCGAGGGCGGCCATGCCCTGTGGCTGGATGGCGGCCGGGTACGGGTGAAAAGCGTCAATTCCGAGCGTGGCGAGCGCCCTTGGGTGGTCAGGCCGGAAGGGGCGGGGAAAGGCCGGGGACGGTAAATGACCGTAACAGAATAAATGGATCATCATCATCCCTTCCGCCGTCATGGCCGGACTTGATCCGGCCATCCACGGACCTCACGCTCGGCATCAACCGCGTGGATACCCGGCTCAAGGCCGGGCATGACGACGGAAGTGGAGGGACGCGGTTGTTTTGTGACGAGCCCTAAGGTAACTCAGTACTTGCGGACGAGCCCGATGAGGTGGCCCTGGACCTGCACTTGGTCGGGGCCGAAAATGCGGCTCTCGTAGTCCTTGTTGGCGGGTTCGAGGGCGATGGAATGGCCTTTGCGGCGCAGCCGTTTCAAGGTGACCTCGACGCCATCGACCAGGGCCACCACGATGGCGCCGTTTTCGGCGATATCGGAGCGCTGGATGATCACCGTATCGCCGTCGAGGATGCCGGCATCGGTCATCGAATCGCCCTCCACCTCGAGGGCGTAATGCTCGCCCTTGCCGAGCAGGGCCGCCGGCACCTCCACCGAGTTGGAATGATCGCGCAGGGCGTCGATCGGGGTCCCCGCCGCGATCCGGCCGTAAAGGGGGAGCCGCACGGATTCGCCGTCTTTGGCGACGGTGGCTCCGGTCATTTTGAAATCGCCTTGGATGACGTTGGGCGCGAAGCCACCGGCCTCCTCCTCCTGGTACGATCTTTTTGCAATCGCCGGGGGTTCCATGTTATCGGGCAGACGCAACACCTCGAGGGCGCGGGCGCGGTGAGGCAGGCGGCGGATGAAGCCGCGTTCCTCAAGCCCGGTGATGAGACGGTGGATTCCGGATTTGGAACGCAGCTCCAGGGCGTCCTTCATTTCGTCGAAGGAAGGCGAGATGCCCGTTTCCCGCAAGCACTGGTCGATATATACCAGTAGTTCGTATTGTTTCCTGGTCAACATGCCGGTTTCTCCCTCTCCGCCGGTACACCAATAGCCGGTGCCATAACCGCCGTGCCACTATCAAAAGACGTGGAACAAAGTAAAAACTTTCATTTTATGTTCTACTTTGGTTCCGTTCCGGCGTCAAGCTTATTTTTCGTCGTTTCGGGCCGCCGCGAAGGCAGCGGGGAAGGTTCATTCAAAAGGAAAGGAGGCCGTGGCGAAGGGGCATGATCTCAACCCTTGCGCCGGCTTTGGCGGCGGCGGCCAGCGGCGGGCGGACGATGAGACAATCGGCGGCGGCGAAACGGGCCATCATGGCGCTGTCCTGCGCCGCGAAGGGGGTCGCCACCCAGTTGCCGCCGGTGTCGCGGCCAAGATTGGCGCGCAAGTAATCCTGGCGGCGGCCGTTGGCCGTCAAATCCCCGCCCAAGAGCGCCGTCGGCGCCGGTTCTCCGCCGCCGCCGATGCCCAGCATCGCCTCCATCGCCGGTTTCAGGAAGACCACCGCGGTCACTCCGGCGGAAACCGGATTGCCGGGCAGGCCGAGCACCGGCATGCCGCCGAGACGTCCGAACATCACCGGTTTTCCCGGCCGCATGGCAACCCGGTGAAAACCGAGTTCCATGCCTTTTTCGTCCAGCACCTGGCGCACCAGATCGTAATCGCCGACGGAGACGCCGCCGATGGTGACCAGCATGTCGGCCTGGCCGGCGCCGGCGAGCAGGCGGACGAGCGATTCGGCGTCGTCGCCGGCGATGCCAAGGTTCACGGGCACCCCGCCCAGCACCCTGACATAGGCTCCCAAAGCCAGGCTGTTGGAGCTGATGATTTGCTCCGCCCGCAGGGGATCGCCCGGCATGACCACCTCGTTGCCCGTCGCCAGATAGGCGATACGCGGTTTCCGGCGCACCATCAGCCAGGGCACGTTCATCGCCGCCGCCAGGCCGATTTCCCGCGCCGACAGCACCGTACCTGAAGAGAGCAGGGTCTCGCCTTCGTGAAAGTCGAGCCCCGCCGGGCGAATGAAACGGCCTTTGTCCACCCGCTCCCCGACCGTCACACGATCGCCGGAGCGCTCGCAATCCTCCTGCATGACGACGGCGTCGGCGCCGGCCGGCAGCGGCGCGCCGGTGAAAATGCGTACCGCTTGACCGGCGCCGGTAACAGCACCGAAACCGCGTCCCGCCATCGCCTCCCCGATCACTTCGAGGGTGGCGGGGATGGTCGCCAAGTCTTCCGCCCGCACCGCGTAACCGTCCATGGAGGAAACGGCGACGGGCGGATGGCCGACCCTGGCGGCGACATCCTCGGCGAGAACCCGTCCCAAGGCGCCGTCCAGACCCACCTGTTCGATGGAGAGAAGCTTGACGGAAGAGTTTACCCGCTCAAGGGCCTCGGCGACGGAGATCATTTCATTGAGCCTCATTCAGCCTCGAAGGTTCCCGATTTGCCGCCGGCTTTGCGGACCAGGCGGATGTCGGCGAGGCGCATGCCCCGGTCGACCGCCTTGCACATGTCATAAACGGTGAGCGCCGCCACGGCGACGGCGGTCAGGGCCTCCATTTCGACGCCGGTCCGTCCCTTCAGCCGGCAGGTGGCGGTGATGTCGACGGCGTTGCGCTCCGGATCGCATGCCAGGTCCACGTTGACCGAGTTGAGGTTGAGCGGATGGCACAGCGGGATCAAATCGGGTGTCCGTTTGGCGCCCATGATCCCGGCCAGGCGGGCAACGGAGAGCACATCTCCTTTCTTGATCCCGCCGCCGGCGATTTTCGCCAAGGTGGCGGGGCGCATGAGTACCGAGCCCTTGGCGGTGGCGGTGCGTTCGCTTGACTCCTTGTCGGAGACGTCGACCATGCGGGCGTTGCCTTTGGCGTCGAAATGGGTGAGTTCGGCCATTTTTCGCTCAAGCCCTCGCGGCCGCCGTTTGCGGGCGCCCGAGCAGCTCGCGGGTGGCGGCCGCCACGTCGCCTTGTTTCATCAGCGATTCGCCGATCAGGAAACAATCGGCGCCGGCCTTGGACATGCGGGCAAGATCGTCCGGGGTCTTCAGTCCGCTTTCGCTGACGATGACGCGCCCGGCCGGCATCAGAGGCGCCAACCGTTCGGTGGTGGCGATGTCCGTTGCCAGGGTTTTGAGGTCGCGGTTGTTGATGCCGACGAGGCGTGCTTGGAGCTTGAGGGCGCGCTCCAATTCGTCCTCGTCGTGGACCTCGACGAGGACGTCCATGCCGTAATCCATGGCGGCGCTTTCGAGTTCCCGAGCCCGGCCGCCGTCGAGGATCGCCATGATCAGAAGCACGCAATCGGCGCCAAGCGCCCGTGATTCGACGATCTGATAGGGATCGAGCATGAAGTCCTTGCGCAGCACCGGCAGCGTCACCGCCGCCCGCGCCGCCTCCAGGAATTCATCGGCGCCAAGGAAATAAGGGATGTCGGTGAGCACGGAAAGGCAAGCGGCGCCACCGGCCATGTAGGCGCGGGCCAGGGCCGGCGGATCGAAATCGGCGCGAATCAGGCCTTTCGACGGCGACGCCCGCTTGATTTCGGCGATCAGGCCGTAGCCGCCGGCCCGCGCCGCCTCTTCCAGGCGGGCCGCGAAACCGCGCGGCGGCGGCGCTTGCCGGGCGGCGGCGCGGACATCGCTGAAAGGGCGGCGCTTTTTGCGGCGGCAGGTTTGCTCCTGCTTGTCGGCGCGGATGCGGGCGAGAAGGTCGCTCACCGCGCCACTCCCGCCGGGACTTTCGGATTGGCGCCGGCGGAATGGGTGATGGCCGCCAATTTCCGCAACGTCGCCTTGGCCGCGCCGCCATCGATGGCGGCCGCCGCCAGGGCGGCGCCCTGTTCGAGACTCTCGGCCTTGCCGGCGACGATAAGGGCGGCGGCGGCGTTATAGACCACCACGTCGCGGAACGGCCCCGGCTCGCCGTCGAGCATGGCGCGCATGGCGGCGGCGTTGGTTTCGGCGTCGCCGCCCTTGAGGTCGGCCGGCGCGGCGCGGGGAATGCCGGCTTCTTCGGGGACGACCTCGAAGCAGGCGACCTTGCCGTCCTTCAATTCGGCGACATGGGACGGGCCGGTGGTGGTCAGTTCGTCGAGGCCGTCCGAGCCGTGCGCCACCCAGGCCCGTTCGCAGCCGAGATTGGCCAGCACCCGGGCCAAGGGTTCGATCCACTGGCGCGAGAAGACGCCGGTGAATTGGCGCTTGACGCCGGCCGGGTTGGACAGGGGACCCAACAGATTGAAAATGGTGCGGATGCCCAACTCGACGCGCGCCGGACCGACGTGGCGCATGGCGCCGTGGTGGCGGGGCGCCATCATGAAGCCGATCCCCGCTTCCCGGATGGATTTCTCGACCAAGGGCAAGTCGGCGTCGATGTCGACTCCCAGGGCCAGGAGCACATCGGCGGCCCCGGATTTGGACGATAAGGCCCGGTTGCCGTGCTTGGCGACGGGGACGCCGGCGGCGGCGACCACCAAGGCGGCGCCGGTGGAGATGTTGTAGGTGCCGGAACCGTCGCCGCCGGTGCCGACAATGTCGATGGCGCCGGCCGGCGCCTCGACCGGCAAGGCCTTGGCGCGCATGACGCGCAACGCCCCGGTGATTTCCTCGACGGTTTCGCCGCGTACCCTGAGCGCCATCAGAAAAGCGCCGATCTGGGCGGCGGTGGCTTGCCCCGACATGATGATCTCGAAGGCGGCCTCAGCCTCGTTTTCGGCCAGCGCCGCGCCGGTCGCCACCTTGCCGATCAGTTCCTTGATGACGGCGGGGGCTTCGTTCATGCGGCCGCCTTACCCTTGCTCAGATCGAGAAAATTCCCGAGCAGGCGATGACCGTGCTCGGAAGCGATGCTTTCCGGATGGAACTGGACGCCATGGATCGGCAGCGTCCGGTGGGCAAGCCCCTGGATAACCCCGTCATCGCTTTCCGCCGTCACTTCCAAACAGTCGGGCAGGTCTTGACGCGACACCATCAGCGAATGGTAGCGGGTCGCCGTGAAGGGACTGGGGATGTCGCGGAAAATCCCCGTACGCTCGTGGTGAATTTCGCTGACCTTGCCGTGCATGGGAGCGGGCGCCCTGACAATCTTGCCGCCAAAGGCCTGGCCGATGCACTGGTGGCCCAGACAGACGCCGAGAATGGGTACGCGTCCGGCGGCAATTCTCACCAAGTCCAGGCAAATGCCGGCGCCGCCGGGATCGCGGGGGCCGGGCGAGATGACGATGCCCTCGGCTGCCATCGCCACCGCCTCGTCGGCGGCAAGGGCGTCGTTGCGCCTCACCTCGACCTCGGCCCCGAGCTCGCCCAGGTAGTGGCGGAGGTTGTAGGTGAAGCTATCATAATTATCAATTAGTAAATACATTTCAAAGCTGTATGTGAATATCTTAAACTTAATTGAAAGGCCGGTTCAGGCAATCCTGCCGCCCTCATGTTGGCCGTCGCCACAGAATGCAGGGCGGTCTTGCCAGCGTCAAGTCCAGCCCCGCCGAAGCGACGCGGACAAGCCCCCCTCCCAAGGCTCTTGACATTCCCACAACTGGAAGGCTTATATCATAGCTTACAGTTTACTGGAATGTTTGATCTGATCGACAATTGGACCCCCGAAGGAGGAAACGATGCAAAGCAAATCACCGGCACTCACCGCCATCGCCCTGGCTAGCGCCCTTGGCTTCGTCACGCTCGATATCGGACCGGCGGCGGCCCACGGTTCCGGCGGCTCCGGGTACCGGGGCGGCCACATGATGCACGACGGCCACGGAACGATGGGACACGATTACCACATGATGGGCCACGGAATGACGGGTCACGGAATGACGGGTCACGCAAAGATGGGTCACGCAAAGCGGGGCCACCGTTCCGGCGGGATGGGGCTTGGAATACCGGGGCCAAGCCGGCATGGGGACTATTTCCTGGCCACCTCCGCGGCGGAAAAAATCTGTCCGCGCACGACGTCACCAAGATCCTCGAAGCCCTCCTCGCCTGGCATGGCAACGACCGCCTGAAAGTGGGCAAGGTCGTGGAAAAGGACGAAAACACCATCATCGCCGAGATCGTCACCGTCGACGATTCGCTGGTCGAGCGGCTGGCGGTCGACCGCAAGACGGGACGGCGGAGCCGGGTCAAGTGACCGGCTTGTTTGCCCTTAAGCCAGGGACTGAATGAGATGAACATCGCTTTAAATACCACAAACAACGCTTCGAATGCCGCCGCCGCGCCGGCTATGCGCGACCTCACGCTGCCCGTCGCCGGCATGACCTGCGCCACCTGCGCGTCGCGCATTGAAAAGGTCCTGGGCCGGCTACCCGGCGTTGACGCCGCCAGCGTCAACCTGGCGGCCGAGCAGGCCTCCGTCACCTATGACGCCGGCCTGCTCTCGGCCGCCGACATCGCCGCCGCCATCGGCGGCGCCGGTTTCTCGGTGCCGAACCAAACGGTCGAACTGGCCATCGAGGGGATGACCTGCGCCTCTTGTTCGGGCCGTATCGAGAAGGCCCTTGGCAAGCTGCCGGGCGTGGTCTTGGCCACCGTCAACCTGGCGACGGAAACGGCAACGGTTTCGGTGGCGTCGGGGCAACTAGGCATCGCCGACGTGATCGCCGCGGTCGAAAAAACCGGCTACGGCGCCAAGGCCGTGGACCGGGCGGAGGCGGGAGCGGGCGAGGAAGAGGAACTGACGCGAAAAAGCCGCAAGGACCTGACGGTTTTCGCGGTATCCGCCTTTTTGACCCTGCCCTTGGTGGCGCAGATGGTCTGGGAGCTGGCGGGGGTGGAGTGGAGGATTCCCCCCCTCGTCCAGTTGGCGCTGGCGACGCCGGTGCAGTTCTGGGCCGGATGGCGTTTTTACAGGGCCGCCTGGGGGGCGCTCAAGGCCTTCACGGGCAACATGGACACCCTGGTGGCGATGGGCACCTCGGCGGCCTACGGCTTAAGCCTGTATAACACCCTCGTCGGCGCCGGCGGCGACCTCTATTTCGAAGCCGGGGCGGCGGTGATCACCCTGATCCTGCTCGGCAAGTGGCTGGAAAGCCGGGCCAAGCGCGGCACCACGGCGGCCATACGGGCGCTGATGAACCTGAGACCGGAAACGGCGAGGGTGTTGCGCGACGGTAGGGAAGTGGAAGTTCCCGCCTCGGCTGTGGCCAGCGGCGATTTGGTGGTCGTCCGTCCCGGCGAAAGGCTTCCCGTCGACGGCGTTGTCGAGGAAGGGGCCAGCCAGATGGACGAGTCCCTGATCACCGGCGAAAGCCTGCCGGTGCCGAAAGCGGTTGGCGACGCGGTCACCGGCGGCGCCATCAACGGCGAGGGACTGCTCCGCGTCCGCGCCACCACCGTCGGCGCCGAATCGGTACTCTCGCACATCATCAAGCTGGTCCAGGGGGCGCAAGGCTCCAAGGCGCCGGTGCAGAAGCTGGTGGACCGTATTTCCGGCATTTTCGTGCCTATCGTCATCCTCATCGCCGCCGTCACCTTCCTCGTCTGGTGGGGCATCGGCGGGGACTACCCGACCGCCATCATCAACGCCGTCGCCGTCTTGGTTATCGCCTGCCCCTGCGCCCTTGGGCTGGCGACGCCGACGGCGATCATGGTCGGCACCGGGCAGGCGGCGACGGCCGGCATCCTGATCAAGGACGCCGAAGCCCTGGAACGGGCCCACGGCATCACCAGCGTGGTCCTGGACAAGACCGGCACCCTTACCGAGGGCAGGCCGGAGGTGGTGGAGATGTATTCCGTCGATGGCGACGAAGCCGGCTTACTCAAGCTCGCCGCCGGCGCCCAGCAAGGCAGCGAGCATCCCCTGGCCCGAGCCGTACTGGCGAAAGCCGAAAGCGAAGGCGCCGTCCTGACCCCGGTCGAGAATTTCAAGAGCCTCCCCGGAAAAGGCCTCGAGGCCCGCCTCGACGGCCGCGACCTGTTGATCGGCAACCGCCTTTTGATGGCCGAAAGCGGCGTCGAGACGACGGCCCTTGAAAAGAAGGTGGCGAACCTGGAAACACAAGGCCTGACGGTCATGTGGGTGGCGGAAAAATCGCCGGCTGGAAGGATACTGGGCCTGATCGCCGTCGGCGACGCGGTCAAGCCGCACGCCGCGAGCGCGGTGGCGCGTTTGAGGGAAAGCGGCATAGAAACCGTCATGCTCACCGGCGACAACGCCCGCAGCGCCGCCGCGGTAGCCGAAAAAGTGGGCGTCGACCGAGTGGTGGCGGAAGTGCTGCCGGAACACAAAGCCATCGAGATCAAACGGCTCAAGGCCGAAAACAAGACCGTGGCCATGGTCGGCGACGGCATCAACGACGCCCCGGCGCTAGCCGAGGCCGACATCGGCTTCGCCATGGGAACCGGCACCGACGTCGCCATGCACACGGCGGGCATCACATTGATGCGCGGCGAGCCGATGCTGGTGGCGGACGCCATTTCGGTATCGAAGGCGACTTATAACAAGATCCGCCAAAACCTGTTCTGGGCCTTCATCTACAACCTCATCGCCCTGCCTTTGGCCTCGATCGGGTACCTGAGTCCGGTCATCGCCGGCGCCGCCATGGCGATGAGCAGCGTTTCGGTGGTTTCCAACTCGCTTCTGCTCAAGCGGTGGCGGGCGGAATTTTGACATGAAAACAGTGAATACCGGAGAATTGTCATGAATATCGGTTCCGTCGCCGAAAAAACGGGCGTTCCCGCCAAGACCATCCGCTATTACGAGGAAATCGGCCTCATTCCGCCCGCCATCCGGGCCGAAAACGGCTATCGCCACTACGGGCGGAACGACGTCGAGACCCTGCGCTTCATCCAGCGCGCCCGGCGTCTCGGCTTTTCGGTCAAGGACGTCGGCAACTTGCTGGCCCTGTGGCGGGACAAGAAGCGGGCCAGCGCCGACGTCAAGGCCTTTGCCCTCAATCACATAAAAGAAGTCGAGCGGCGCATCGCCGAACTGCAATCCATCCGCGCCTCGTTGATCCATCTCACCGACCGCTGCCACGGCGACGACCGTCCCGACTGTCCGATCCTCGACGATTTGGCCAAGGCGGTGGTTTTATCCCAATAGTGCCGCTTGAAGGGCTCGTCACAAAATAACCGTGTCGCTTCACTTCCGTCGTCATGCCCGGCCTTGAGCCGGGTATCCACGCGGTTGATGCCGAGCGCGGGGCCCGTGGATGGCCGGATCAAGTCCGGCCATGACGACGGAAGGGATGATGGTGATTTATTTATTCTGTTACGGCCACTTAGAGAAAGTCGTTGATATCCGACCACAAGGAAGCCTGTTCGGCGACGGTGGATTCTTCAAGAAAATATTTGAGGATGTCGCGGCTGCTGACAAGGCCTTTCAAGACGCCGTGTTCGACGACGGGCATATGCCGAAAGCCCCGTTCCGTCATCGTCCGCATGACCGCGCGGGGATCGTCATGCAGCCCGCAGGTCACCACCTCCCGGGTATATAGATTTCATCGACCGTCATGGCGGCGATGCGCTCGGCTTGCTCGGCCAGGGCGCCGACGATATCGCGTTCGGACAACAGGCCGGCCAACCTTTTGCCGACACGGCAGACGGCGAGGATGCCGATTTTGTTGCCGGCCATCAGGCGCGCCGCCTCGACCACCGGGGTTTCGGCGCCGATGGTCCGAACATCGCCGCCTTTGGTCCGAATAATGTCTTCCACCAACATGAAACCATTCCTCTCGTTAAGTCACCGCATCGCTATCCATAGTGTTATAAAAAGCATGGTTCCAGATACCAAGTGGAGGGTTATCGCCGGGGCATGTTCTTCGTCTTCTCCAAGGTATTTTGGTTTTTCGTCAATCCCGGCAACCTGTTGTTGATGGCTTTTTGTCTGGGAGCGGCGTTGTCGCCGACGCGGTGGCGGCGGACCGGCCGGTGGCTGCTCGGTTTCACCGTCGTTTTCGCCTTGCTGGTGGCGACTTTGCCGTTCGGAAGATGGCTCATTCTACCGCTTGAGAACCGTTTTCCCATCGTCCGCCAATTGCCCGAGCGGGTCGATGGAATCATTACCCTTGGCGGCGTGGTCAACCAGTTCGTGACCCGGGCAAGGGGACAGATCGCCATCGGCGGCGGCGTCGAGAGGCTTACGGAACTTGCCGTGCTGGCGCGGCGCTATCCCGAGGCCAAGCTGATTTACAGCGGCGGCTCGGGCCGCCTCTTCCGCCAGGACGTCAAGGAAGCCGACGTGCTCGGGCCGCTTTTCGATATTTTGGCCTTGGACGCGGAGCGGATCATCCTCGACAACCAATCCCGCAACACCTTCGAAAACGCCACCGCCACGCGCCGGCTGGCCAATCCCCGTCCCGGTGAAACCTGGATTCTCATCACCTCGGCCTTCCATATGCCGCGTTCCGTAGGCACTTTCCGCAAGGCCGGCTGGCTGATCGTTCCCTATCCGGTCGATTTTTCCCTGCAAGGGGACGAGGGCTTCGATCTATCCTTTAGCCTGCTTTCCGGATTGAACGGCCTGAACCGCGGGTTGCACGAATGGCTGGGGCTGATCTTCTATTGGCTGACGGGAAAAACCGACAGTATTTTTCCGGCGCCGGAAGGTTGACAATTGCCCCGCCCGCCCGCCTGTGGCAGAAGAGATGGCGAAGTCGACCAAGGAGAGGCGATGAGGGGTTTTGACGTTTGCAGGCGGGGAATTTGCGGGGCCGCCGCCGCCTTGCTCTTAGTCCTTCCGGCCCAGGCCGAGACCCTCTCGTTCGCCCGCTGGCTCGAGGACTTGCGCCAGGACGCCTTGCGGCACGGCGTCAGCGCCGCCACTCTCGATTCGGCGCTGAGCGGCATCAAACCCATTGCCCGGGTGATCGAGTTGGACCGCAAGCAGCCCGAATTCACGCTCACGTTCCGCCAATACCAGGAACGTGTCGTGCCCAAGGCCAGGGTCGAAAAAGGCAAGCGGAAACTCAGCGAAAACCGGACGTTGCTGAAGAAAGTCGGCGAAAGGTTCGGCGTTCAGCCCCGCTTCATCGTCGCCTTCTGGGGGATCGAAACCGGTTTCGGCCGCATCACCGGCGGATATCCCGTCATCGCGGCGCTGACCACCTTGGCCTTCGACGGCCGCCGCGGCGCCTATTTTCGCCGGCAACTGCTCGACGCCCTGACCATCTTGGATCAGGGCCATATCGATATCGCCAGGATGGTCGGCTCCTGGGCCGGCGCCATGGGCCAATGCCAGTTCATGCCGTCTTCGTTTCTGGCCTACGCCGTCGATTTCGACGGCGACGGGCGCAAAGACATCTGGAACAGCAAGGAGGACGTGTTCGCCTCCGCCGCCAATTACCTTTCCCGTTCCGGCTGGAGGAACGATCAAACCTGGGGGCGGCCGGTCAAACTGCCGCAATCTTTCGATCTCTACCTCGCCGATCTCAAACTGCGAAAACGGCTCAGCGAGTGGCAACGGATGGGAGTGCGCCGCGCCAACGGCGCCGATCTGCCGAAACGCGATCTGATGGCTTCGGTGGTCCTGGCGGAAGGGCAGGCGGGGCCCGCCTTCGTCGTCTACAACAACTACCGCGCCATCCTGAAATGGAATCGCTCGACTTTTTTCGCCGTCGCCGTCGGCTCCCTTGCCGACCGGATCGGAGGCGGTTAGACTTCTAGGTATGGATAAATTTTCAAATCAGCCCCCATATATGGATTCGACGCGCGGATGAAACGGATCTGTCATCTTAGCCTGTTGTTGCTGGCGTTGGTTGCCGTGGTGGCGTTGACGGCCTGCGCCGAAGCCCAGTTCTTCATCCATACCGCGAAAAGGGCGAGCCAAGCCCAGGACAAGCCAGGGATCGCCGGCGGCGGGTACAAGATCGGCGGCCCATACCAGATCGATGGAATCTGGTATTACCCGCAAGTCGACTATATCTACGACGAGACCGGAATCGCCTCCTGGTATGGGTCGAAATTTCATGGCCGGCCGACGGCCAACGGCGAGGTTTTCGATATGAATCGTCTGACGGCGGCGCATCGGACGTTGCCGCTTCCCAGCTATGTCACGGTCGTCAATCTGGAAAATGGCCGCAGCATCAACATCAAGGTGAACGACCGCGGTCCGTTCGCCCGCAACCGGATCATCGACCTTTCGCGGCGTTCGGCGCAGCTTCTGGGAATGGAAAAGAAGGGCACCGCCCTGGTTCGCGTCAAGATTCTCGCCGACGAAAGCCGCGCCTTGGCCGCCCGCCTTCAAGGCAAGGCGGCGGTGAACGTCGGGAAAACACCGATCATCGTCGCCAGTCTGCCGAAAGCCGACGTCAGCAGCGAATCCTTGCCTTTGCTTCCGGGAGCGGCGGCGGCGAAGGCGCCATGGATCATGCCGGCGGCGGCCGAACCGCCAGCCGCGGCCGCGTCGCCGCCCGACCTGGGTAAGGTGAAATTGCTGCCGGTGGCGGCTACGAGGATTTTCGTTCAGGCCGGGAGTTTTTCCCTCTTTACCAATGCCAACAAGGTGCGCGCCAAGCTATCCTGGCTGGGGCCGGTGAGGATTTTTCCGGTGCTGGTGAACGGCCAGGATATGTTCCGTGTCTGCGTCGGTCCCATGGACAGCGTCGCCAGCGCGGACCACATGCTGGATTGGGTGATTGGCGTGGGATACACCGATTCCCACATCGTCGTCGAATGACTGCCCGCGAAACAGCCCGATTGACCGCGTCCAGGCGGTGGCGAACGATCGCCGCCGCCGGCGTTTTGCTGTTGGCGGCCGCCGGGCTGTTTTCCGGCCGCCCGGCCTGGGCCATGGAAACCATCGCCCGCCAGGCCTTTCTCATGGACATCTCGGCCGGGACGGTACTGTTCGAGAAAAATGCCGATCAACCCATGGTTCCCGCCTCGATGAGCAAGATGATGACCGTTTACATGGTTTTCGAGCAGCTTCGGGATGGCAGCCTTTCCCTTGACGACACCTTTGCGGTCAGCGTCGATGCCTGGCGCAAGGGCGGCGCCAGGAGCGGAAGTTCCACCATGTTCCTCGAACCCGGCGAACGGGTGAGGGTGGAGGATTTGCTCTTCGGCATTATCGTTCAGTCCGGCAACGACGCCAGCATCGTCGTTGCCGAGGGGCTGGCCGGCGGCGAGGCCGCTTTCGCCGAGGAAATGACCCAGCGCGGGCGCCAGATCGGACTAGAGAACAGCGTCTTCAAAAACGCCACCGGCTGGCCCCATCCCGAACACCTGACGACGCCAAGGGACCTTGCCGTTCTCGCCCGGCGGACCATTGAGGACTTTCCCGAATACTACCATTACTACGCGGAACGGGAGTTTACCCACAACGGCATCCGCCAACCCAACAGGAACCCGCTTCTCTTCCGGAACATAGGAGTCGATGGGCTGAAAACAGGTCACACGGATTCATCGGGTTACGGCTTGGTCGCCGCCGCCAAGCGCGGCGGGCGGCGCCTGGTCCTGGTGGTCAACGGCCTGCCCACGAAAAGGGCGCGGGCGCGGGAATCGCAACGCTTTATCGAATGGGGATTCCGCGAATTCAGCAATTACGCCTTGTTCAAGGCCGGGGAGACGGTAGGGGAGGCGGAAGTTTGGCTCGGCCAAGAGACGACGGTGCCGCTGGTCATCAAGAACGATCTGGTGGTTATGCTTTCCCGCAAGGGGCGCCGTGGAATGAAGGTGAAGGTGAGATACCGCGGTCCCCTTTCGGCGCCGTTGAACGAGGGGGCGGCGGTGGCCGAGCTGGTTGTCGAGGCGCCGGGCGCGGCGCCCATGAGCTTGCCTCTGGTGGCCGGCGCCGAAGTCAAGCGCCTGGGCCTGATAGGCCGGTTGGGAGCGGCGTTGACTTACATTCTTTGGGGCGGGTCCGGCTGAGATGGGCGCCGAGCCCGCGGCGCCGGGCAAGTTCATCACTTTCGAAGGCATCGACGGCGCCGGCAAATCGACGCAAGCCGCCATGTTGGGGCGCTCCCTCAAGGACGCCGGCATTGACGTCCTGCTCACCCGCGAGCCCGGCGGCGCGCCGGGGGCGGAGAAAATCCGCGACTTGCTGGTCAAGGGCGAGGTCGACAAATGGGCGCCGATGACCGAGGTTCTGCTGCATTACGCGGCCAGGCACGAACACCTGGAGCATACGGTCTTGCCGGCCCTGGCCGCCGGGCGCTGGGTGCTGTCGGACCGTTTCGCCGATTCGACCATGGCCTACCAGGGCTTTGGCCACCAACTGGGACGGCGGACGGTGGCGGGGCTGCATCGGCTCATCGTCGGTGATTTCGCTCCCGACCTGACGGTAATCCTGGATGTGAGCGTCGAAGAGGGGTTGCGGCGGGCGGCGGCGCGGAGCGGCGCCGAGGACCGGTACGAGCGCATGCCGAGGACATTTCACCAGCGCCTGCGCCAAGGCTATCTCGACATCGCCGAACGCGAACGGAACCGCTGCGCCGTCGTCGACGCCGGCGGCGGCGCCGAATCGGTCCGAGAGGCGGTCCGCCGGCTGGTGGGCGAGCGCATGGGAGTGGCCCTGTGAGCCGTCCTGAAGGCGTCCCAAGCGGCGAAAGCGGACCGCCGCCGCCGCGCAAAACCCCCGATCTCGTCGGCCACGCGGAAGCCGAAAAAGTTCTTTTCGAGGCGTTCCATCGCGGCCGGCTGGTCCATGCCTGGTTGATTTGCGGGCCGAGGGGGATCGGCAAGGCGACACTGGCCTTTCGCTTCGCCCGCTTCGTGCTTGCCCGGGGGGCAGGGGAGGCGGCCACCGGCGCACTGTTCGGCGGCGCTCCGCCGGCGGCGGCGGAAAACCTTTACGTCGGGCCCTCCGAGCCGGTCTTTCGCCGCGTCGCCAGCGGCGGCCACGCCGATCTGTTGACGATCGAACGCACGGCCCACCCGACAACGGGAAAAATGCGCTCCGAGATCGCCGTTGACGATATCCGCGGCATCGCTCCCTTTCTGAGCCTGACGGCGGCGGAGGGAGGCTGGCGAGTGGTGGTCATCGACGGCGCCGATGAGATGAACGCCAATTCCGCCAACGCCTTGCTCAAAACCCTGGAGGAACCGCCGAAACGGGGCCTTTTTTTGCTCGTCGCGCATAATCCCGGAAACCTGCCGGCGACCATCCGCTCGCGCTGCCGCATGCTCCGGCTGAAGCCTCTGGCCGAGGACCACGTGGCGGCGCTTGCCGCCCGATTCTCGCCGGACCTGACGGCTGGCGAGGCAACCGAGCTGGCGCGTTTGGCCGAGGGCAGTCCCGGACGCGCCCTGGCCCTGGCCAAGGGCGGAGGCCTGGGGCTGTACGGCGATCTGCTGGCCCTGCTGCAATCCTTGCCCCGGTTGGACGTCACCGCCCTGCACGAATTCGCCGGGCGCCTGGGCAGGGCCGGTGCCGATGATCTTTTTGCCGCCGCCACCGACCTGTTGCGCTGGTGGCTTGGACGGCTGATCGTGTTCGCCGCGAACGGCGGCGGGACGCCGCCCGTGGGGACGCCGGCGGCGGAATTGGCGCTGATGCGCCGCCTGGCGGCGGCGAGCAGCCTTGATCGCTGGTTGGAGGTGTGGGAAAAGATCAACCGCTTGCTGGCATTGGCCGGCGGTGCCAAACTGGAACGCAAGCAGGTCATTCTCAGTGTTTTCCACGCCCTGGAAAACGCCGCCCGCTGATCCGAATAGTCGAGAATTTCCAGGAGAGAACAGCGATGGCCGGGGGCAAACGCTATTACATCACCACGCCGATCTACTACGTCAACGACAACCCCCACATCGGTCACGCATACACTTCCCTGGCATGCGACGTCCTGGCCCGGTTCAAGCGTCTCGATGGCTACGAGGTTAAGTTCCTCACCGGCACCGACGAGCATGGCCAAAAGGTCGAGAAATCGGCCCGTGCCGCCGGCATGGAGCCACGGGCCTTTACCGATAAGGTGTCGCGGAACTTCCACGAGCTGGCCAAGTTCATGAATTTCAGCTTCGACGACTTCATCCGCACCACCGAGGAACGGCACCGGCATGCCTGCCAGGGCTTGTGGCGGCGTTTGATGGAAAGGGAGCAGATCTACCTTGGCACCTATGCCGGCTGGTACGCGGTCCGCGACGAGGCCTTTTACGGCGAGAGCGAACTGATAGACGGTCCCGGCGGCGGCAAAATCGCCCCTTCCGGCGCCGAAGTGGAATGGCTGGAGGAGCCCAGCTACTTCTTCCGCCTGTCGGCATGGCAAGAACCCCTGTTGAGGTTTTTCGCCGACCATCCCGACTTCATCCTGCCGGCCAGCCGCCGCAACGAGGTGATCAGCTTCGTCAAGGGCGGGCTGCATGACCTGTCGGTGTCGCGGGCCAGCTTCCAGTGGGGCATTCCCGTTCCCGGCGACGCCGATCACATCATTTACGTTTGGCTGGACGCGCTCACCAACTATATCACCGCCATCGGCTTTCCCGACACCGGATCGGATGAATACGCCGCCTTTTGGCCGGCCGATCTGCACATGGTCGGCAAGGACATCCTGAGATTTCACGCCGTCTATTGGCCGGCTTTCCTTATGGCGGCGGACCTGCAACCGCCGAAAAGAGTTTTCGCCCACGGCTGGTGGACCAACGAGGGGGAAAAAATATCCAAGTCCCTGGGCAACGTCATCGATCCCTATCATCTGGTCGACAAATACGGCCTCGATCAAGTGCGCTATTTTCTGTTGCGCGAAGTGCCGTTCGGCAACGACGGCGATTTTTCCCACCCCGCCATGGTCAACCGCCTGAACGGGGAACTGGCCAACGACTTCGGCAATCTGGCGCAAAGGGTGCTGTCGATGATCGCCAAGAACTGTGGCGGCGCGGTGCCGCCGCCGGGAACGCTCGCCGGCGACGACGAGACCTTGCTCGCCGAAGTCCATGGCTTGCTCGAAAAAACCAGGAAAAACATGGACGTACAGGCATTCCACGAGGTCCTGGCGACGATCTGGGCGGTGATCCGCGCCTGCAACGTCTACACCGACCGGCAAGCGCCTTGGAAACTGAAGAAGGAAGACCCGGAGCGCATGGCGACGGTTCTCTACGTTCTGGCCGAGGCGATCAGGAATCTGGCGATCCTGACGTTGCCGTTCATGCCCCGGTCCATGGACCGGATGCTGGATCAATTGGCCGTCGCTAGAGACCGCCGCGCCTTCGCCTTCCTGGGCCCTGGTCACGCGCTGGTTCCGGTGACCGCCCTGCCGAAGCCGGAAGGGGTGTTTCCGCGCTTAGTGGTCGAAGGGCAGGGGCCTTGATGACGGCGCCGGGTCAGCCTCCAGGACTTGTCGACAGTCACTGCCACCTGGATTTCGCCGATTTCGACGGTGAGCTGGATGAGCTGGTCGACCGTGCCCTGGCGGCCGGCGTCGGCCATATCCTCACCATTTGCACCCGCGTCACAGGCTTCGAGGCGGTTTTGGCGCTGGCCGAGCGCTTCGACAACGTCTTTTGCACCGTCGGCGTCCATCCCCACGAGGCCGGCCGCGAACCGGAGGTCACCACCGAACGCCTTATCAGCCTGGCCCGGCACCCGAAAGTGGTGGGGTTCGGCGAAACCGGCCTCGACTATCACTACGAATTTAGCCCAAAGGAAGCGCAGCGGCGGAGCTTCCGCGTCCATATCGAGGCGGCGCGGGAAAGCGGCCTGCCGATCGTCGTCCATGCCCGCGACGCCGACGACGACATCCTTGCCATCCTGGGCGAGGAACAGGCGGCCGGCGGCTTTTCCGGTCTCATCCACTGTTTCAGCTCGGCCGCCGAGACGGCCTCGATGGTGCTTGACATGGGCCTTTACATCTCGTTTTCCGGCATCGTTACCTTCGCTGGCGCCAAGGCGTTGCGGGAAACGGCGAGGGGGCTGCCGCTGGAGCGGCTTTTGGTGGAGACGGATGCGCCCTACCTGGCGCCGGCGCCGAAGCGAGGCAAACGCAACGAGCCGGCCTTCGCCGCTTTCACGGCGGCGCGGCTGGCGGAACTCAAGGCCGTGCCGGCGGCCGAGTTCGCGGCCGCCACGACGGATAATTTTTTCCGCCTTTTCGGCAAAGCGGCGGCACCGGATTAATTTTGCAAATACCAGTATCTGACTGAAATGAAAATATTATCCATAATTTCCCATAATATACATTATGCGACATTCTTATATTCTGCCGCCGGCCTATCCCCAAGGAACAAATGATGAGCGCCAAGATGGACAAGCTGATGGAAACCATGGCGCTGCTGCGCGATCCCGAGCGCGGCTGCCCCTGGGATGTGGAGCAGACGTTCGAATCAATCGCCCCGCACACCATCGAGGAAGCCTACGAGGTCGCCGACGCCGTCGAGAGCGGCGACATGACGGCACTCAAGAACGAGCTGGGCGATCTCCTTTTGCAGGTGGTGTTCCATGCCCAGATGGCCAAGGAAGCAGGATATTTCGATTTTGACGGCGTCGTCGAAGCGATCCGCGACAAGCTTGTCCGCCGCCACCCGCATGTGTACGGGGACGCGGTGGTCGCCGGCGCCGCCGCCCAGACCCGGGCCTGGGAGGACTACAAGGCCGCCGAACGCCAAGACGGCGCCGGCAAAAACGATGACGACGACGATGATACCGGCGGCGTTCTTGCCGGCGTCGCCCGCGCCCTCCCCGCCTTGAGCCGGGCGCTTAAGCTGCAAAAACGGGCGGCGCGAGTCGGCTTCGACTGGGACCAGGCGGCGGCGGTGCTGACGAAAATCGCCGAGGAATCGGCGGAACTCGAAGACGTCATGGCGACCGGGTCCGATCCCGCCCGCCTGCAAGAAGAGATCGGCGACTTGCTGTTCACCTGCGTCAACCTGTCGCGCAAGCTCGGCATCGACCCCGAATTGGCGCTACGCCAGGGCAACGGCAAGTTCGAGTGCCGTTTTCGTCGCCTCGAGGTGCGGCTCGCCGCCGCCGGCAAAAGCCCCGCCGAGGCCTCGGCCCGCGAACTGGAGGCGTTCTGGGAGCAGGCCAAGGAAGACGAGAGAAGACAAGGGTAAGCGGCGATTTTCCCAGCCCCGGTGGCGGAGCCGTAAAAAGTGGATTAAATTCACCGGCATGAAAACGTTTCCGGCCATCAAACCGCCGCTGATTACGGCCCTTGCCCTGGTGGTCACGGCTATCATCCTCGGCGGCTGTTACATGCCCGTCCGTTTCGACGCCGAGATCGAAATTACCCGCTACGGTTTCTACAACATCATTTTCAATGGCTATCTGGTTTCTATCCCCTTGTATGACGGCTTGCGCAAAGGCAAGATTTCGGCCGGCGAGGAAAAAATCAAGGCGGCGAACCTGAAGACCGATTTGACCCGCGATTCCGCGGTCAAGGAATTCCAATACGTCAAACAAGGCCATTTCAAGGTTCATTGGGAGAAAAAAGGCGACCTGCTGCGTACCAAGATGGTGACGTTCCTCCGCCGCAACGCTAACATCATCAGCCTCAAATACGTCCGCACCACGGGCCGGATCACCATGACGGGCACGGCGGTAGCCCCATCGCAGGCCAAGAGACTCTCGGCGATGGGCCTCAACATTACCGGCGAACTCAGGCTCAAGACCGACGCCAACGTCGTCGATCACAACGCCACCAAGGTCAAAAAAACGAAGAAACACAGTAAACTCTATATCTGGAAACTGAAAAGCATCTTCGATCCGTCGCCGAATCTGGTAATCTCGGTGCGTTGACGGACCGCCCCTTCGCCGAGCCCCGAGAGAATCTGAAAAAGACATGGACCCCGCCGACCGCCCGCCGCGACATTCCGCCGACCAAATTTCGAAATGGATATGGCTCGGTTTTCCCGTTTTGTTCCTCGCCGCGTTATACGCCGCCGCTTTCTACGACGCAAGTTTCTGGCACGCCTATTTGGAGAGCGAATGGGGTTTGGTGGAGAACGCGCAGGTTCTGGTCCTCGCCATCGCCCTGGTTTACGGGGTGCGGATTCTGACCCGTTCGGAAATCTGGCCGGGCCGGTGGATGGGCTGGTGGGCGACCCTGATCGTCGCCGCCTGCGTCTATGCCATCGGCGAGGAGTCGAGTTGGGGACAGCATTATTTCGGCTGGCGGACGCCCGACTGGTTGCTCGTCGCCAACGATCAGGGCGAAATAAACCTACACAACATTTCCAGCTGGTTCGATCAGAAACCTCGCATCCTTCTCGAATTCAGCATCATCGCCGGCGGCACCCTGCGCCCCTTGTGGTTTTGGCTGAGGAGCCACGGAGCGGCGGCCGCCTCCAACTCATGGATTTGGCCGACGTTGGTGACCTTGCCGACCTCCCTCTTAGTCATAGTCTCCCGTGTTCCGGATCGATTCTACGACTGGGGAATTTTCGACATCGGCCCGGATGGCATGCGGCACAGCGAGGTGCAGGAGTTTTTCATGTTCTACTTTATCTTCCTTTATCTCCTCTCCCTTCACCGCCGCCTGACGCGGGCCGGCTCGCCGGCGGCGGCGAAACCGCTGACGGATTCGCCAGCAGCCTGATCAGGCTGGAGGTATCCCAACGGCCGCCGCCGCGTTCCTGGATTTGCCGGTAGTAGCCGTTGACGATGCCGGTGAGCGGCAGCGGCGCGCCCAGGTTCCTGGCCTCGGCGAGACAGATCGCCAAGTCTTTCAGCATCCAGTCGACGGCGAAGCCGAAATCGAACTCATCATCGAGCATGGTGTCGCCGCGGTTTGCCATCTGCCAGGAGCTGGCCGCACCCTGGGAGATCACGTCGACCACCTTTTTTGCGTCCAGTCCCGCCTGGCGGGCGAAATTCAGGCCCTCGGCGAGAGCCTGGATCAGCCCGGCTACGCAGATCTGGTTGACCATCTTGGTCAGTTGGCCGGCGCCGACGGGACCCATCAGGGCAACCTCGCGGGCGTAGGCCGAGAGCACCGGCCGGGCGCGCGCGAAAACTTCTTCGGCGCCGCCGATCATGATGGTGAGGGCGCCGCTTTCGGCCCCCGCCTGACCGCCGGAAACGGGGGCGTCAAGAAAGTCGAGGCGGCGCTCTTGGGCCTCTCGATGCACTTCCCTGGCGATCTCGGCCGAGGCCGTGGTGTGGTCGATGAAAACGGCGCCTTGTTGCATCGCCGCCAAGGCGCCGCCGGCGCCCAAGGCAACGTCGCGGAGGTCGTCGTCGTCGCCGACGCAGGCGAAGACGAAATCCGCTTCCGCCACCGCCGCCGCCGGGGTCTCGGCGACGGCGCCGCCGTGTTCCCCGGCCCAGGCTTCCGCCTTCGCCTGGGTGCGGTTGTGGACGGTGACGGCGTGCCCCGCCTTCGCCAGGTGCCCGGCCATGGGATAACCCATGACGCCGAGGCCGATAAACGCCGTCTTCAAGGCCGTCATTGCCGTTTCTCCTTGTCTCCGCTCGGCGTTGCCGCGACGCCAAGGCTTGTTTCGAGCAACTTGCCCGGATCGGCGGCGGCGGCCCTCCCCTCCCCTATTCATGAACGCCGCCGATTGGGATGGCGGGCTCAACGTATAACGGACGCTTTTCCCGGAATTCCCGGATGAACCAAAGAAATGCAGGGGCCTCCGTTCAGACGTTATAATCGAGCCCCAGGTCGCGGTAGCGCTCTGGGCTCTCGGCCCAGTTCTTGCGGACCTTGACGAACAGGAATAGGTGTACCCGGCGGCCGAGGATGTCTTCGAGCTCTCTTCGAGCCGCCTCACCCAGGGCTTTGATGCGCCGACCGTTTTTTCCCAGGACGATGCCTTTCTGGCTGGCTCGTTCAACGTAGATGACTTGGTCGATCTTGACGCTGCCGTCGTCTTTTTCCCGCCAACTCCCGGTTTCGACGGCAACCGCGTAAGGCAGCTCGTGATGAAGTTGCAGATAGAGCTTCTCACGGGTGATTTCAGCGGCGAGCAGGCGCTCGGGCATGTCCGAGAGTTGATCTTCGGGAAACAACCAAGGACCCTTGGGGGCCAAGCCGGCGAAATGCGCCGACAAGTCATCGACGCCGTCGCCATTGATGGCGGAAATCATGAAAATTTCGTCGAACAGGGCTTCCCCGGCCAATGCTTCGGCGAGATCGAGGAGCAGTGGTTTCTTGACCAGGTCTATCTTGTTGAGGGCCAGAACGGCCTCGCCATGCCCTCCCCCGCCGCCTTTTTTCAGCCCCTTGATAATGCCGCGAGTGTCTTTATCCAGGCCTTTTTTGCTATCTACTAGTAGAACTGTCGCATCGGCCTTTGCGGCGCCGCCCCAGGCCGATGCCACCATCGCCCGGTCGAGGCGGCGCCGGGGCGAAAAGATGCCGGGGGTGTCGACAAAGATGAGCTGGGCCGGACCGTTGATGCAAACGCCCATGACCCGGGCGCGGGTCGTCTGCGCCTTCGGCGAAACGATGGACACCTTGCCGCCGACCAAGCGATTGACCAGGGTCGATTTGCCGACGTTGGGGGCGCCGAGAACAGCGATGATGGAGCAACGGCTGGTCATGCCTCCTCCGAAGGCATGGGAATATCCGGAAAATCGATCCAACCACGGAGAGACGGGAAGGAAGAGGAAAAATCCGGAGATTCTGGCGGCCTTTTTGCCGGGCTAGTGGCCTGTATCATCTAAATTGCACCCCTACGATCATTTTTCCCGTCCCCTCGGTAGGAGGGAGCGCGTAGGCGATGCGGGTACATCGTCAAGCGTTCCCGACGCCCCGAGGGGACGGGAAAAACGACCCTTAAGGGCGGTCTTGCGAGGCTTCCGGACGTCGGCGCGCGACGCTTGTGGTGCACGGACACCACGGCGCGACGCGCTCCTAGCCGGAAACCTCGCAAGACCGTCGTAGGGGTGCAATTTAGATGATACAGGCCACTAACCACCGGCGGCCGAGGCGATTTCAGGATTCCCCCGCGCCGGTCTTGGCGCGGCTGGCAATTTCCGTGAAAATCGAACACCTTAGGATTTTCGCTTCAACTGCTCCAGCAAGACCCTGGCGGCGTCCTGCTCGGCGCGACGTTTGGACGGGCCGGTGGCGGTAGCGGGCGGCAGGCCGTCGACCGTCAGCTCGATGGTGAATGTGGGAGAGTGGTCCGGGCCGACACGGTCGATTTCCTGATAGGCCGGCAACGGCTTGCCCCGGCTTTGCGCCCATTCCTGAAGGCTCGTTTTGGCATCCTGGGGCGGCGTTGCCTCCTCGTCCATGAGGGGTGTCCAGTGGCGCTGCACGAAAGCGTCCGCCGCCTTCAGCCCGCCATCCAGGTAGAGCGCCGCGATGACCGCTTCCAAGGTGTCGGCGACGATGCCCGGATTGTCGCGGCCGCCCGCCTCCGCTTCGCTCGCCAACAGGACCATGAATTGGGCGAGGCCGATCCTCTCCGCCACCCGGACCAGGGCCTCGCGGCAGACCAGAGCCGAATGGCGGCGCGCCAGCGCCCCTTCGTCCTCGCCGGCAAAGCGGCCGTAAAGCAGTTGCGCCACGGCCAGCCCCAGCACCCGATCGCCCAGGAACTCCAGACGCTGATAAGTCCGCCACTGTCCGGCGTCCCCCCGGCCCTGATCGGGCGCCGAGCGGGTCAGCGCCTGGGCCAGCAGCTCCGGGCGTTGGAAGCGATGTCCCAGCGCCCGTTCAGCTAGACCGGCGGGATCGGACATCACGCGGCAAATCTTTCTCGTTCAGCGGTCTCATTCGATGCCTCGGAAAAGGCGCCCGAAACGAACCGAATGGGCCCATTTCCAGATTTCCCATACTTCGCCGTCGATGGAAAAAAACAGAAATTCGGCGCGCCCCACCAGGTTTTTCATCGGCACGAATCCGACACCGCCGCGAACTCGGCTGTCGTTGGAATGGTCCCGGTTGTCGCCCATGGCGAAATAATGCCCGGCCGGCACGATATAGACATCCGTGTTGTCATAACGGTCGCGGTCGCTCTCTTCCAGGATGTAATGGCGGCGGCCGTTCGGTAAGGTCTCGATGTAGCGCGCAATCCGGCCGGTGTTGCCGTTGCGGTTGCGAACGACGTAGTCCTCGGTCCGTTGGCGTTTGACCGGTTCGCCGTTGATGTGGAGGATGCCGCCGACGAGCTGAATTCTGTCACCGGGGAGACCGATGATGCGCTTGATATAGTCGGTCTTGTTGTCGAGCGGCAATTTGAAAACGGCAACGTCGCCCCGTTCCGGCTCGCTGAAAAATATTCTTCCCGGTATCAACGGCAGGCTGAAGGGCAACGAGTGGCGGCTGTAGCCGAAAGAGAATTTGGAGACGAATAGATAGTCGCCGACCAGCAATGTCGGGATCATCGAGCCGGAAGGGATATTGAAGGGCTCGTAGGCGACGGTCCTGATGACAAGGGCGATCAGCACCGCATAAATGATGGTCTTGATCGTTTCCCTGATGCCGTGAAAACTAGAGTTATTCATTAATATTTTTTTATTATATATTGATTTTCATTAATTTTATTATTTCTGGCTTTCCGGACACCAGGAGATCAAGCCAGCATCTTCAATCCCTGTCAAGACGCTATGGGAGTTAAGCCGGAATGATCTTCCGGCGCCGCGGTGGCGGAAATCACCACCATGGCGTGGGCCATGGGATATTCATCGCTGAGCGACAGATCGACGCGCGCCGTCATTCCCGGCGGGGTGAGTTCGTCGAGGCGTTTTCTGGCTCCGCCCGTCAACGTCATGAACGGTTGCCCCGAAGGAAAGTTGTCGATGGCGAGATCCCGCCAATGGACGCCATCGCGAAAGCCCGTACCCAAGGCCTTGGCGCAAGCCTCCTTGGCGGCGTAGCGTTGGGCGTAGGCCGCCGCCGGCTTGGCGCGGGTTTCGGCGGTGTTGCGTTCGCTCTCGGTGTAGATTCGGGCGGTGAAACGTTCGGCGAAGCGTTCCAGGGTCTTTTCGATGCGGCGGATATCGCAAATGTCGGTGCCGATCCCGAGGATCATTGAACTCTTCCCCTGGCCGCGTTCATGAGTTCGAGCATATGCCTTATGCTTTGTTCGAGGCCGCAGAAAATGGCCTCGCCGACGAGAAAATGGCCAATGTTCAACTCGACGATGGTGGGGATGGCGGCAATGGGGCCGACACTGTCATAGGTCAGCCCGTGACCGGCATGGCATTCCAGGCCGATGTCCTCGGCGTGGGCGGCGGCTTCGCGGATGCGGCCGAGTTGCCGCTCCCGTTCGGCCCCCTTGGCGTTGCAATAGGCGCCGGTGTGCAGCTCGACTACCGGCGCCGCCAAGGCGCGGGCGGCGTCCAGTTGCGCCGCCTCGGGTTCAACGAAAAAAGAGACGCGAATGCCGGCCCGATTCAGCGCCTCCACGTAAGATGCCAGATGAGCGCTTCCCCCGACCACGTCGAGACCGCCCTCGGTGGTCCGTTCCTGGCGCTTTTCGGGAACGATGCAGGCGGCATGGGGTTGGTGGCCGAGCGCCACCTCCAGCATTTCCGGCGTCGCCGCCATTTCCAGGTTCAGCGGCAGGTTGATTTCGCGGCTGAGGCGGTCGATGTCGGCATCGGAAATATGCCGGCGGTCCTCGCGCAGGTGCGCCGTGATGCCGTCGGCGCCGGCCTTGGCGGCGACCGCGGCGGCGTCCACCGGGTCCGGATGGCCACCGCCACGGGCATTGCGGATGGTGGCCACGTGATCGATGTTCACGCCGAGGCGAAGGACGCGTTTCATGGCTTTGCGTCCTGTTTTTTGCGCAGCCGTTCGCGGCCTCGCCAGCGGCCCCTGTTGACCCGATAGGAATACAATACCGGCTTCAGCGAAAAATAGAACGCCAACCACACCAGGATGCCCGTCGGAATGCCGCCGACGAACATCGGCCACCAGACCAGCCACGCCGCCTGCAACAGATAAACCATGTCGAAGCGCAGGAAAGCCTCCAGCGTGGTTCCGAAAAGACTTATGAAATCAATGGATTGCGTGAGATTCTGCGGATTTCCCGCGCCCATCCACAGACCCACCTCGTAGGTCCATATCCAGATGAAGGGAAAGGTCCAGGGGTTTCCAACCGCCGTGCCGATGGCGGACGACAGGATATTGGCGCGGATGATCAGGGCGATGGTCGCCGACAGCACTATATGGAGGCCGACAAAAGGGGTGAACGAGATGGCCGCGCCGCAGGCGAATCCGGCGGCCAGCGAATGGGGCGTTCCGGGCAGGCGCGCCATGCGGTGGAAAGTATAGCGCGCCAACCGCCGCCAGCCGGCGCGCGGCCACAGGCATTCGCGTATCCTCGCGCTTATCGGCAGTTTTCGGCGCCGCTTAAACATCTAGAGCATTTCAAGATTGGTCGGCACCGGCCTTTAGCCGCGCCTCCGCTCGACCGAATTAACGGCCGGAGTCGCCCTCAAAGCCGCGACGATATCGGTCAAGTGTCTGACATCCCTCACTTCGATGTCGATCATGAGATCGAAAAAATCGGCTGATCGGTTGGTGATCTTGAGGTTGGAAATGTTGCCTTCGTTCTTGCCAATGACCATGGACAGGCTGCCAAGGCAGCCGGGCTCGTTGAGGACGGTGAGTTGGACGCGGCCGACATGGACGTCGGGAACCTCGCCGTCCAGCTGCCAGGAGACGTCGAGCCAGCGTTCGGGCGCATCGCCATAGGTCACCAGCATCTCGCAGTCGATGGTGTGGACGGTGACGCCCTTGCCGGTGGTGACGATGCCGACGATGCGGTCGCCGGGAAGTGGGTGACAACAGCCGGCGAAATGCACCGCCATGCCAGCGATCAGCCCCTTGATGGCGATGGCTTCGTCCTTGCCTTTTCTTTTCCGCCGGCCGCGCGCCGAGGACAGCGGCACGACCTTGTCTTGTTCCGACTTTCTACGCGTTCCCGGGAAGACGGCCTCGATCACCTCCCGCCCCGTATGGTGGCCGGCGCCCACTTTGGCGCAAAGGTCGTCGGCGCTGCTCACATTGAACCCCTTCAAGACGCCCAAAAGCGCCTTGCTGGAGAATTCGTAATCCTCTCCGCGGAAGGCCTTCTCGAGGATGGCTTGGCCCAGTTGCAGATACTGCTGGCGCTCCTCGCCGCGAATGAAGCGGCGGATGCGGGAGCGCGCCTTGCCGGTAGTCACGAATTGCTCCCAGGTGGGCGATGGCGTTTGCGCCGTCGAGGTGATGATTTCCACCTGATCGCCGTTGCGAAGCTCAGTGCGCAACGGCATCATGCGGCCGTTGATCTTGGAGCCGACGCAAGTGTTTCCGACTTCCGAATGGATGGCGTAGGCGAGATCCACCGGCGTCGCCCCTTGCGGCAAGTTGATCAAGTCGCCCCTCGGGGTAAAGCAGAAGACCTCATCCTGGAACATCTCGAGTTTGGTGTGTTCGAGGAATTCCTCCGCCCCGGCGGCCTGATCGAGGATGTCCAATAATTCCCTGAGCCAACGGTATTGCCGTCCTTCCGTGGCGGGTTTGCGGGTGCCCTGCTTGTACTGCCAGTGGATGGCGACGCCCCGTTCGGCGATATCGTGCATGTCGCGGGTCCGGATCTGCACTTCGATGCGCTGGCGCTCCGGCCCGAAAACGCTCGTGTGCAGGGATTGGTAGTCATTTGGCTTGGGCGTGCTGATATAGTCCTTGAAACGTTCCGGAACGACCGGATAGGCGCCGTGGATGACGCCCAAAGCCTTGTAGCAGTCGGCCACGGTCTTAACCACGACCCGGAAAGCCATGATGTCGGAAAGCTGCTCGAAACCGACATTGCGGCGCTGCATCTTGTGCCAAACGGAATAAGGCCTTTTCTCGCGCCCCGTGACCGTCGCCTGGACCTTGGCCGCGGACAGGGTCGATCTCAGTTGGACGAGAATGCGCGTCACCATGCCGCCACCCTCTTTGCGCAGGTATTCCAGCCTGGCGACGATGGAGTTGCGCGCCTCCGTGTTGAGTTCGGCGAAAGCCAGGTCCTCGAGCTCGCACTTCATTTCCTGCATGCCGATGCGTTCGGCCAGAAAGGCGTAAATCTCCGCGGTTTCCAAGGCGATCCGCCGCCGCTTGACGGCATCGCCGATGTAATGGAGGGTGCGCATGTTGTGCAGGCGGTCGGCGAGCTTGACCAGCAGTACCCTGATGTCCTCGGACATGGCGAGGACCAGCTTGCGGAAATTCTCGGCCTGTTTCGCATGGTCCGATTGAAGCTCGATACGAGTTAGCTTGCTGACGCCGTCGACCAAGTGCGCCACCTCGCCGCCGAAATGATTTTTCAATTCCTTCAGGGTGACCGGGGTGTCCTCGATGACATCGTGGAGAAGAGCGGTGATGATGGAGACGGCGTCCAGCTTGTATTCGGTGAGAATTCCCGCCACTTCCAAGGGATGGGAGAAATAAGGGTCGCCCGAGGCCCGTTTCTGCGCGCCATGCGCCTTGATGGCGAACACATAGGCGCGGTTGAGGGCGTCCTCATCGGCGTTGAGGTCGTACCCCTTGATCTTTTCGACGAGTTCGAATTGCCGGATCATGGAACCCCACGTTTATGGTCGCCGCGGAGCCGCTGGTGGCACTTGTTTGCCATCATGTCGTTTTCCTGGCGTTGGCCTTGCCGCCGCCGCCATGAGCGGTCGCTCGGACCGGCCTTAAACCTCTTTGGAGACGGCTTCGGTTGCGTTGCCATTGGTGGTTTCGGCATCCGTATCCGCCGCCTTGCCGCCATCGTCGGTGGCCGGCTCGCCGCCGGCGATATCCCCCTCCGCCTCCGTGGGAACAGCGGGCTCCGTGGGAACAGCGGGCTCCGTGGGAACAGCGGGCTCCGTGGGAACAGCGGGTGCGCCGGACTCTTCGGTCAGCTCCTGTTGGATGGCGAGATAATCCACCTCGTCCTCTTCCGGCTCCTCCATTTCCACGTGTTTCTGCAGGCCTTTGATCAGGCCGTCCTCCAGTTCTTTCAGGTCGATTGTCTCATCGGCGATCTCGCGCAGGGCGATAACGGGGTTTTTGTCGTTGTCCTTTTCGACGGTGAGCGGCACGCCGGCCGATATGCTGCGGGCTCGCTGCGCCGCCAGCATGACCAGTTCGAACCGATTCGGAATCTTGGTGGTGCAGTCTTCCACGGTGACACGAGCCATGAAGGCGTCTCCTGTGTCATGAGTTGGGATGGGAAAGTAATGTCCGCTTCGCCGAGATTATATATTGTGCATGGCAATATAAGGCAAGGCCCGCACACACCCTTGGCAATGGCGGCGGCCGCCTTTTCCCCGGCACGGCCACCGCCGCGCCCGCCGCCGCGCAAGGATTCAAATTGCCGTCCACTCGGTTCCGAAAGCACCCGCCGCATCCGCCATGGGTTCGGCGGCCTGATCCGCCGGCAAGGCCTTGATCAGCTCGGCGATGCCGATGCCCGTGACCGGATGACGCCAGCCCCGGACCAATTCGGCCAGGGGCAGGAGGACGAAGGGGCGTTCGTGCATACGCGGATGCGGCAATGCAACGCCGTCGCCGGGGCCGGTCACCATGGCGTCATAATCGAGGAGGTCCAAATCGACGATACGCGGCTCGTTGCGCGCCCGGCGGCGGCGTCCGAGCCGGGCCTCGATGGCCAGCAACGCGTCCAACGCCTGGGGCGGCGACAACGCCGTTTCGACCTCGGCGACGCCGTTGACGAACCAGGGTTGGCGCGAGGCTGGCACCGGCGCGCTTCGATACCAGCGCGAGCGGCGCCGGATGGTCAGCCCGGCCTCGGCCATGGCGGCCAACGCCGCCCCGCAGGTGGCCCGGGGCGGCCCGTGCAGCGGACTCGGCAGATTGGCGCCGACGCCGATGAATATCAAAACCTTTCCTCCGCCACGGCATTCCCCCTTGCCGCCGCCGCATGTCGGCCTTAACTAATAAAAAACGGATATTGCTACCGTCGGGTTGATTATTTTCGCCGCCGGCAGATTTTTAATGACGCTTTCAAACTTTGTCGAAAACATTTGAAACAAAAGGATTTAGAACAATGATTTTTTATCCGCGGGAACGCATTGGCCTGTTCATTGACGGCTCTAATCTCTACGCCGCCGCCCGGGCACTGAATTTCGATATCGACTATAAGCGGCTGCTCGAACTATTCGCTTCCAAAGGCCACCTGATCCGCGCTTTTTATTACACCGCCCTCCTCGAGGATCAGGAATACTCGCCCATTCGTCCGCTGGTCGATTGGCTGGACTACAATGGATACACCATGGTCACCAAGCTGACCAAGGAATTCACCGACGCCACCGGCCGCCGCAAGATCAAGGGCAACATGGACATCGAGCTCGCCGTCGACGTCATGGAGATGGCCCAATTCATCGATCATATCGTCATCTTTTCCGGCGACGGCGACTTCCGCCGTCTGGTCGAAGCGGTGCAGCGCAAGGGCGTCCGCGTCAGCATCGTCAGCACCGTCCGCTCGCAACCGGCCATGGTCGCCGACGAGCTCAGGCGCCAAGCCGACTATTTCATTGAACTGCAGGACATTCAGTCCGACATCACCCGCCTCGCTGATAAGGACGAAGAAGAACCCGGCGACGGGCTGTTGCCGACCCCCGAAACTCACCTGGAAACAGCCTGAAATTCGTTCCGTGCCCGCAAGTCCGGAACCGGATTGCCGGCTGTGCCCGCGCCTGGTCGATTTCCGCCACGCCAACCGGGGCGCCTATCCCGGCTGGCACAACGGTCCGGTTCCCTCCTTCGGGGGCAGGGACGCATCCTTGCTGATTGTCGGGCTGGCGCCGGGGCTTAAAGGAGCCAACCGCACGGGCCGGCCTTTTACCGGCGATTTCGCCGGCGATCTCCTGTATGGAACCCTGAAGACATTCGCCCTCGCCCACGGAGATTACGGCCGCCGGGCCGACGACGGCCTGAGCCTGATTGGTTGCCGGGTGACCAACGCCGTCCGTTGCGTGCCGCCGGCGAACGCGCCGACGGCGGCGGAAGCGGCGGCCTGCCGGCGGTTTCTCGCCGCCGAGATCGACGGCATGCCGAACCTCAAGGTCATTCTCGCCCTCGGCACCATCGCCCACGGCGCCGTGGTGGCGGCCGTGGGCGAGAAAAAAAGCGCCTGGAAATTCGCCCACCACGCCTTTCACCGCCTGCCGCAAGGGCTGGTGCTCGCCGACAGCTACCACTGTTCGCGCTACAACACCAACACCGGCAGACTCACCCGCGCCATGCTCGAAGCCGTGTTCGCGGACATCATGGAGCGCCTCGGCGGCTGAATTTCCCATTTGCCGCCGCGTCCTCCCCGGCGGGCCACTAGTACACCCCGGCGGGATTCCTGACCCCATACGACGGGCTTCCGAGTTTCCCGGCTAGGCGCGTGGCGCGCCGTGATGTCAATCCATCACAAGCGCCGCGCAACGCCGTCCGAGAAGCTCGGAAGCCCGCCCTCCGGGTCGCTTTTCCCGCTCTCCCGGGGCGTCGAGAACGCTTGACGATGTACCCGCATCGCTCCTACCGGGAGAGCGGGAAAAGCGATCGTATGGGGTCAGGAATCCCGCCGGGGTGTACTAGATATTTTCCGATCGAATGTGATCGCCTTACAGCGTCGAGGAGCCTGAAAAAGGGCCTCAATACTGCCTGGCCATTGATTTGGCCTTGCTTGCCTCCATGGCAAGGCAGCGGACTACAGAGAGGCGTTTGCTGATCTTCTCAATGTAAGCCTTGAGTTCGGCGCCGACGAGACGAATGCCTTCCTTGGTGATCGCCGCCGAGTCCCTGTCGTGGATGTCCTGCATCTTGGCCAGTTGCAGGGCCCACTTTTCGATATAAGGCCGCCAGTCGCCGCCGTGGCGCGTGTTAACGTAATTCAGCACCTTCATGTGGCTCACCTCGCCCCACCATTCGACTCGGGGAATCTGGCCACAAGTGTTGTTATGCACCCATTCGATCCCCAGAAGAGCGGTTGCCGATTGGGCCTTTGTATCGCCGGACCCGGCGGACGGAAATCCCGCTCTTGCCGCCGGTGACGGCGGCGGCGTCTCGGCAAAGAACATTTTGGCGCCGATTGCGGTCCCAATCACGGCGACGGCGAGCGCCGCGATAGCCAGCGCCGCGGCCATACCGCTAAACGGCCAAACGCCCGCCGCCGCGCCAGTGCCGCCCAGGCCCTTGGGAGGGGCGGCCGGAACCTGCTTGCCGGCACGATTGAGGATATTGCGGACGCGCAGCAGGATCTCTTCCGGATCACAGGGCTTGGTCAGGTAGTCGTCGGCTCCCACCCCCAGGGCGGTGAGACGGTCGTGACGTCCTTTGCGCGCCGTGAGAACCATGATGGGAACCGATGAAAGGGCGCGGATCTCGCCGGCCAGATCGAGGCCGTCGGCGTCTGGCAGCGTCAGGTCCAGCAACACCAGGTCGGGTCTCTCCTTGCCGAAAAAGGCGCGCGTTTCCTTGCCGGTCGCCGCAACGCTGACCTTTGTATCCCTTATCCCTGAGACAAATGGCGAGCAGCTCCTGGACGAACTCATCATCCTCGACAACAAGAATATGCTTACCGATATTTGTCATCCATGTATCAGCCCTTGCCGCGCATCAGCCTGGCTTTCCGGCGTTGCCAATCGCGATCCTTGATGGCCGCCCGCTTGTCGGTCTTGCGCTTGCCGCGGGCCAGGGCCAGTTGCACCTTGGCGATGCCGCGGGAGTTGAAATAGACGGCCAGCGGCACCAAAGTCATGCCTTCCCGATTGACCGCGCCCAAGAGCTTGGCGACCTCGCGCTTGTGCATGAGCAGTTTGCGTTGCCGCCGCGGGTTGTGGCTGAAATGGCTGGCCGCCCGGTATTCCGGGATATAGGCATTGAAGAGGAAAAGTTCACCCCCGCTGTCGCCGGCGTAGGATTCGGTGATGGTGGCGCGGCCCTCGCGCAGGGACTTGACTTCGGTGCCGAGGAGGACGAGTCCCGCCTCGAAGGTTGCGTCGATGAGGAAGGAGTGGCGCGCCTTGCGGTTTCGCGCCACGACCGTGCCGTCAAAGTTCTGTTTTTTTGGTGCCATCGGCCGGCGGACTGGCGGCGCCGGTCAGTGAAGAAGTCCCGCCCCGGTCAAGGCGTTCTTGACGTGCTCCTTGCTTGTGGCGGAAATTTCACAAAGCGGCGGCCGCGTCTCGGCCGCGCACTTGCCCAGCAAGCTGGCGGCGTATTTGACCGGTCCGGGGCTGGTTTCGCGGAACATGGCCTGATGCAGGGGCATCAGTTTGTGTTGAAGCGCCATGGCCGTTTCGTAATTGCCGTCCCGCCAGGCGCCTTGCATGTCGGCGCACATCCTGGGCGCGATGTTGGCGGTGACCGAGATGCAGCCCTGGCCGCCGCCGGCCAGGAACGGCACGGCGGTCGCGTCCTCGCCCGACAACTGGCAGAAATCCGGGCCGATGGCGAGCCGCGTCGCCAGCGGCCGGGCCAGGTCCGAGGTGGCGTCCTTGACGCCGACGATGTTGGACAGCCGGGCCAGCCGGGCCATGGTCTCGACGCTGATGTCGACGACGCTGCGGCCGGGAATGTTGTAGACGATGATGGCAACGTCGACGGCCTCGTGGATGGCCTTGTAATGCCGGTAAAGGCCTTCCTGGGTCGGCTTGTTGTAGTAAGGAGCCACCACCAGGACGGCGTCGGCGCCGGCGTCCTTGGCGTGGCGGGTCAATTCGATGGCCTCGGCGGTGGAATTGGAGCCGGTGCCGGCGATGACCGGTACCCTGCCGCGCGCCACCTCGATGCATATTTCGACCACGCGCCTGTGCTCGGCGTGGGAAAGGGTCGGCGCTTCGCCGGTGGTCCCGCATGGAACCAAGCCGTGCGTACCTTGCTCGATCTGCCATTCGATCAGGGACTTAAAGGCGGTTTCGTCGACGACTCCATCCTTGAACGGCGTAATCAGAGCGGCCATCGATCCCTTGAACATTGCATCCTTCCCTTGAGTTCCGCCATCGACGGCTGTTCGCGGCGGCCTCGCGGACGTTGGCGCGGCCCAAGGCGGGGCCGGCTCGCCGATCACGGCCTGTTCTCTTCGAGCGGCGACGATACCCCCAACAAGACCGTCGCGGCAAGCGGCGGGTTTCGCGGCCTCTTCCCTGTTCCTGGCCAGCAACGGGTTGTCGCCGGCGCCGTATCGTCGTAGAGTTTCGGCGTCCGGCGGCAACTGGGTTTTGTGTTTTCGGCCGGGGAACAGGGGTTTTTGTGGCACGCTACGGGATCATTGCTTGCATCGCGGCGGCGGCTGTCTTGACGGCGGCGCCGGTGGCGGCCGGCCTTCTCACGGCTGAAGACAGCCGCTTGTCCAAGTTCGCTTTCCAGGCCGCCGGCGCCGACAGGTGGAGCGAGGTTCGCCGCTTGGCCGGGCGCATCAAGGATCCGCTGACGGTGAAGATTTTCCGCTGGCTGGACTCCAGCCGCCGCGGCACCGAGGCTTCATTCGAGGAAATCGCCGCCTTCATGGCCAAAAATCCGGACTGGCCCAGGCAAAGCCTGTTGCAACGCCGGGCCGAGGAGGCGATGACCGCCAAAACCCCGCATTCGGCGATCCTCGCCTGGTTCAGGGCGCGCCAGCCCGTCAGCACCGACGGCGGCGTTCGATACGGCGCCTCCCTGCTGGCCTCGGGCGATAGGGAAAAAGCCCGCCGGGTGCTGAGGGACGTCTGGATCAACGGCAATTTCGGCAAAAGGCAGGAAAAGAATTTTTACCGGCGTTACCGCAAGCTTCTGACCCGCGAGGATCACATTGCAAGACTGGACCGGCTGTTATGGGATGGCCGCGACTGGCCGGTTCGGCGCATGCTGTGGAAGGTCAATCCCGGCTATCGCGCCGTGGCCGTGGCGCGGCTTTTCCTGCGCCAAGGGCGGGGAAACGTGGACTCCGCCATCGCCGCCGTGCCGGAGCGCCTGAAAAACGATCCGGGCCTCGTCTACGAGCGGCTGCGCTGGCGCCGGCGCAAGGGCCGCGACCTGTCGGCGCGCCAGCTTCTCGACGAGCCTCCGGAAGAGCTGGGACGGCCCGCGGCGTGGTGGGTGGAACGCGACTTCCTGGCGCGCCGCGCCTTGCAACGGGGCCATGTTTCGGCTGCCTACCGGCTCGCCAAGAACCATAGCCTCGTGGCCGGCGCCGGCTTCGCCGAGGCCGAATGGCTGGCCGGGTGGATCGCCCTGCGCTTCCTGGGGGATATTAAGACCGCCAAAGACCACTTCCTGACCATGTTCGAGGCGGTGCGATACCCGGTCAGCCGGGCCCGCGGCGCCTATTGGCTGGCCCGCGCCGCCAAAGCCATGAACGACGCCAAGAACGCCGACAAGTGGTACCGCGTCGCCGCCAGCTTCCCCACCGCCTATTACGGCCAATTGGCGGCCTCGTGGCTCGGTCCGGGGCACGGTCTCGTCTTCCCATCCGATCCGATCTCCAATTCGGCTCAGGTCGAGGCTTTCGAATCGCACGAACTGACGCGGGGGATCCGGATCATGGGCGATCTCGATCAAAAGAACCGGATCGACCCGTTCGTCAGGGCTCTGAGCGCGGTCAGGAAGGTCCCCGACTGGCGCTCCCTGACAGCGGCCCTGGCGCGGATGCAGGGACGGCCCGACCTGGCGATCAAAGTGGCCAAGACGTCGACCCGCGACGGCCGGGACTTGGTTGAGACCGGGTACCCGGCGCTGATTCCGCCGCCGCTGGCCGACCGCTCCGGGAAACCTCTCGTCGAGGTTCCCTTGGTGCTGGCCACGATCCGCCAGGAAAGCGCCTTCAATCCCCTGGCCAGGAGCTCAAAGGGAGCCCGCGGACTGATGCAGTTGATGCCCCGAACCGCCCACAGGGCGGCGGGAAAACTCAAGCTCCCATACTCGCCGCGGCGCCTGACCACCGATCCCGACTACAACATGACCCTTGGACAATCTCATCTGGCGTATCTGATCGAGCTCTTTGACGGCTCTTACATCATGGCGCTGGCCGCCTACAACGCGGGTCCGTCGAAGGTCCGGAAATGGAGGCGCCGCAACGGCGATCCCCGCGACCATGCTGTCGATGCCATCGACTGGATTGAATTGATTCCCATTGACGAAACACGAAATTACATCCAAAGAGTTATGGAAAGTCTGCAAATCTACCGCCACCGTTTGGCTGACACGCAAATGGCCCTGTCCCTGGAAAACGATCTCCGGCGTTGAGCCTGGTGGCGCGGCAGCGGAAAGTGTTGCCGATGGTTTCAGCCTGATTTCCGGAAGCGCTTGATGTCTATAATCTCCAAGGTCCCTTTAGCGGACGGCGTTTCGGTTTGCCTCTTCGGCGCCTACGGCACCCTTTTCGACATCAGCGCGGCGCTGAGCCGCCTCGGCGGCGATCTTGGCGACAAGACCGGTCCCCTGACGTCGCTCTGGCGAAACCGGCAATCGGAACAGGCCCGGAAGGCGAACCAGATGGCCGAATACGAGAATTTCTGGTACCTCATCGGCCGCGGTCTCGATGAGGTCATGGCCGAGCTGAAGCTGGACAATCCCGTGCTGCGCGCGAAACTCTTGGACTGTTTCCTCGACCCCGAACTCTATCCGGACGTCAAGGGAGTCCTGACCGCCCTTTCCGAACGGAACGTCAAGACGGCTATTCTCTCTAATGGCGCACCGTTCATGCTGACCTCCGCCGTCACAAACAGCGGCATCCAGGATCTGCTTAAACAGCTGATTTCCGTCGACCCGGCGCGCCACTACCTGCCCCATCCGTCGGTTTACCAGTTGGCGGTGGACGAGCTGAATTCGCAAGCCGGCCGTATCTGTTTTCTGTCGGCGGACAGCGGCGACGTGGCGGCGGCCAGCGACTTCGGCTTGCAAGCGGTCTGGATCAACCGTCTCGGCCGGCAATGGGAACTCCCGTCCGCCCCCCCCGTTCATGAAATTTCCACCCTGGCGGAGTTGTCCGCCCTGTTGCCGGCATGAACCGCTGGCATGGCCGGACGTGGCCAGTATTTTTGCATCTCCTCATCCGTTCTCACCTACGTTTTGAGATGCGGAAACAATGACTTTCAGCTTTTAATTAAATAAAATTCTGGAGATTGGGAGCGGGTTGCGTCGCGGCGGGTTTACGGCGCCGTCATCCGCGCCGGCCGGCAATGTCGACGCGGATGCCTTCCGGAAAATTCGGCAATCAGCCGCTGGAAACGATTTTCTTTGAATTCCCAACGTCCTCGCCGGCGGTGGACGGCGTATCCATTGCGTGCGGCGAATTCTTTTTCGAGTTTTCGACCACGAGGTTGATTTTGCCATCGACGCTAGCCATGTCGGTTATGCGTTTGCAATGGCCTTCCAGGAAAGCGCCGGTTTCGATGGACAGTTCCTCGTGCAGGATGTCGCCGATCACCCGGGCGGTCTTGGACAGGTGGACGTTGCGGGCCTTAATCTGGCCGTGAACGGTACCGTAAACGCGGATGAAATCGGCATGGATTTCGCCTTTGACTTCAGCGGTTTCGCCGACGAGCAGGGTCTTGCAACGGGTATCGCCTTCGATGGTCCCGTCGATCTGGATTTCGCCCTCACAGTTGAGATCGCCGGTAATGCGCAAATCGCCGCTTACGATCGACGGCGGCGCCGGTTTTTTGAGCTTTTCAGAATCCTTGTTCGGCGCCGTTTTGGCCGCTCCTTTTCCTTTGCTAGTCTTGGAAAACATACCGTCCCGCTTTGATGAATTTCATGGGATTCCTGGCTTTGCCCTTGAAAACGACTTCATAATGCAGGTGAGCGCCGGTGCTGCGGCCGGTATTTCCCAGTAAGCCGATCTTCTCACGAAATTTGAGCTTTTGTCCCTTTTTGACAAGGGTTTTTTGGAGATGCCCGTAACGGGTTTTGAGGCCGGCGCCGTGATCGACTTCCACCAGTTTGCCGTAATTTCCCTTCCAGCCGACATGGGTGACCACCCCCGGCGCGGTGACGTAAACGGAAGATTTGTAAACACCGCCAAAATCCACCCCGTAATGGGAGGCCCATTTCTCGTTGATGGGGTCGCGCCGTTTGCCGTAAGCGCTGGTGATGTAATAGGTGCTCAGCGGCGCCGTCAGAGGCAGCCGGCGCATGGCCGAGAGAAGCGCCGTCGAATACTGCAGGTGGGTTTCGAGTTTGAAGAGGCCGGCCTTGAGATGGTTGGCTGGGAGGTTGTCGGGCTTGGCCTCGATGAAAGGTCCGCCTTGTCCCTTGGCCAGGTTGTTTTCGGCGGAAACCAACCGGTTCACCTTGAGGCCGGTCTTTTCCACCACTTTCCGCAGGCCGTCGATGTAGGAGAAAACTTCGCCGGTCAAACCCTGCACGGTGTCCATCTCGCTTTCCTGTAGACTGGCAAGACGGGTTTCCAACCCCTTGATATGGCGACGCATTTGCGCGCCCCGGAACAGCGATTGATTGCGTTCGGCGAGGGCGGTTTGCAGGTCCGTTTCGAGGCTGTCGACGTCGCCTTTGAGCATGGAACTGTCGCTCGAAACCGATTGCAGATTTTGCCGCGCAGAAGCAAGCTTGCCCTTCAAGCTTTCGCGGGTGGCGATCGCCTGTTGGCGTTCCTGCTCGGTGGACCCGAGCCGGGCCTTCACGGTTTTCAGGTTTCGCTGGAGGGCGGCGTTCTGTTCCACCAGTTTCAGTATCAAGTCGTGGTTGTTTTCCAGGTTGGCGGTGATAGTGGTAAATTTTTTCTGATACTCGACGACCTCGCCCAGCAGGCTCCGGTAAGCAAACCGGGCGTTGGCGATCTGATTGTCCTTGCCGGCGATGATCCGGCCGTGGAGGACGTAGCTACTGGTGGCGAAAACAGTCCAGGCGCCGAACAGGACGAGCAGGGCGGCAAGGGCGATCTGGGCGCGGCGGGAAAAGCGGAGGTAGGAAACACGCCCCCCGGTGCGAAGGATGAGTTGATGTTCCGGAAAGTAACGGTATAGCAAGCTTCCGAAAGCTTTCCGCCACTCCGCGGAAAAGATGTCCCTACTCATCGGACTGTTCTTGCGAGCAATAGCATGACGATCAAAACGTCCCCCTTTCTTTATCTCTCCGTTCCCTTTTTGTGCCCTGGGGAACGGGGGCTGGCACCTGTTGGACATCGCCGCCGCGTTCCGGCGCCGTTATCGGCCGCCGAGCCGGGTCAGCTTTTATCGTTCTCGGCGGCGGCCAAGACCGTATCCATTCGCCCCTCCCCTGGCAAGCCCCTATTGTTTTTCCAGATTTTTTCCGGGCCTTTCCGGCGGCGGCCGCGAGAATCCCGGCGGACCGCCAAGGTCTTTTCGGAAATCACTTCGCCTTGCGGGGAACGTGCATAAAAAGGTGCCGGCGCCTATGCTCGGATGAGCTTGAGGTTTTTCGAGGCGGTCATGAACGTTCGCGGGACATTGCCGGACGGTTTGAGGCTAAGCGATCCGGCCATCCTGCTGGCCACCTGGTTCGGGACCGGTCTGCTGCCGAAGGCGCCCGGCTCTTGGGGATCGCTGGCCGCCTTGCCTTTCGCCTGGGGCATCCATCTGGCCCTTGGCTGGCCCGGTCTTGCCGCCGCCGTTGTCGCCGTTTTTATCACCGGGGTATGGTGTTCCGGCGTTTTCATCAAGGCCGGCGGCCCGGACCCGGCCGCCGTCGTCATCGACGAAGTGGCGGGACAGTGGTTGGTTTTGCTGGTCGTGCCGACCGATTGGTTTCTTTACGGCGCCGGATTCGTCTTTTTCCGGTTCGCCGACATCGTCAAGCCCTGGCCCGTCTCCTGGGCCGACAGGAGGATCAAGGGCGGCTTCGGAGTGATGTTTGACGACGTGCTGGCGGCTCTTTACGCCGGCGGCGCCCTTTACGCGCTGTCATGGTGGACGGAGAGTTGGTGATGGTCCCGGAGGAGATTCGCCGCCTCGCCACCGAGGTTCTCCGCCTTTGCCGCGCCGCCGGACTGAGGATGGCGACGGCCGAATCGTGCACCGGCGGGCTGATCACAGGTTGCCTGACCGCCGTTGCCGGCGCCTCCGACGTCATCGAGCGCGGATTCATCGTTTACGGCAACGAGGCGAAAACCGGGATGCTGGGCCTGCCCGAAGCCCTGATCGCCGCCCACGGCGCCGTCAGCGAGGAAGTCGCCATAGCCATGGCCGAAGGAGCGCTCGCCCGTTCATCCGCCGATATCAGCTCCGCCGTCACCGGCATCGCCGGCCCGGCCGGCGGCACGGCCGAAAAACCGGTGGGCCTGATCCACGTCGCGGCGGCGCGCCGCGGTTTTCAAACCCTGCACCAACGCCACGTCTTTTCGGGCCAGCGGGATGCGGTGCGGATGCAGGCGGTGGCGGCGGCGCTCGAGCTGTTGAAACGCCAGGCGGTGCTAGCGAAACGGCGCCGAGGGCGTCAGCCGTAGAGCTGTTTCGCCCGTTTCTCGTAGGCCGAGACCATGACCTTCACCGCCTCGTTGAAGGCGGCGCCGACGGCTTTCTGAAGCAACCGCGAATGAAACTCGAAATCGATGTAGAAATCGATGATGCATCCGCCACCCCCATGGGGCTCGAAAAGCCAGTGGTTGTTCAGATACTTGAACGGGCCTTGGGTATAGGCGACGTCGATCCGCCCCGGCTTGCGCAGGGTTACCCGCGTGGTGAAACGTTCGCGGAATATATTGAAGCCGATGACCATGTCGGCGGTGATCACGTTCTCTTTCCGATTCCTGACACGGATGCTCATGCACCAAGGGAGGAATTCCGGATAGGCCTCGACCTCGGCGACGAGGTTGAAAAGCTGTTCGGGCGTGTAGGGAAGAATGCGTTTTTCCGCGTGCGTAGGCATGGGGCGGTACGGGGCCGGCCTAGGAAACTGGCGTTTCCGCCAAGCGGCGGCGGCGCAACGCCTCGAAGTCCTCACCGGCATGGTAGGAGGAACGGGTCAGGGGGGTCGCCGCCACCATCGCGAAGCCCTTGGCCTTGGCCATCCGGCTGTATTCCGCGAACTCGCCGGGCGGCACAAAGCGGGCGACGGGCGCATGCCGGGGCGTCGGCCGCAGGTACTGGCCGATGGTCAGGAAATCGACGCGCGCCGTACGGAGGTCGTCCATGACCTGGAAAATTTCGCTTTTCTCCTCGCCCAATCCCACCATCAGGCCGGACTTGGTGAAAATGTCCGGGCTCAGGCTCTTGGCTTGGTCGAGAAGGCGCAGCGAATGGTAATAGCGCGCCCCGGGGCGGATGGAGAGGTACAGGCGCGGCACCGTCTCCAGATTGTGGTTGAAGACGTCGGGAGCGGCGGCGATCACCGATTCGAGAGCGCCATTCTTGCCTCTGAAATCGGGGGTCAGCACTTCGATGGTCATCCACGGCGACGTCATGTGGAGGTGTTCGATGCAGTGGACGAACTGTCCGGCGCCGCCGTCCTCCAAGTCGTCCCGGTCGACGGAGGTGATAACCACGTGCTTGAAGCCCATCTCGGCGACGGCGGCTGCGAGATGGGCGGGCTCCGACGGGTCGGGGCCGGCCGGCGGCTTGCCGGTCTTGATGTTGCAAAAAGCGCAAGCGCGGGTGCAAACGTTGCCCAGGATCATCACCGTGGCTTGCTTCCTCGCCCAACATTCGCCGATGTTGGGACAGGCCGCCTCCTCGCAGACCGTGTGCAGGCGTTTTTCCCGCATCAGCCGGCGAGTCTCGGCGAACGCCTTGGTGGTCGGCGCCTTGACCCGGATCCACGGCGGTTTTCGCGGCGACGGATTGTCGTGGCGGGCCGTTCCAGGATGGCGGAGGGTGTGAACGTCGGTCATGAAATCCCGTCAGCGGTGGTCCATTACCAAAATGGCCATACCGGCTGGCCGGATCAAGTGGGGCTTTTGGTCGCCTCGACGGCGGCCGAAGCGACGAATTTCTCGACGCCGGAGCCGGGCGCCCAGTTCTTGATCACGTCGCGGCTTTCCTCTTCGACGGTGATGCGGATGCCGGAGAAACCAGCGTCGGCCAGCCAGGCGGCAAGGTCCCGCACGCTGGCGGCGCCCGAGATGCAGCCGCTAAGCATGCCGTCGTCCCTGGCGATTTCATCGGGGATCGCCGCCGTCGCCACCACGTCGTGGATACTCAGCCGTCCGCCCGGCGCCAGTACCCGGTAGGCCTCGCGCAGGACCTGCGGCTTGTCGGGCGAAAGGTTGAGCACGCAGTTGGAAATAACGACATCGACCGAACCGTCGGCGACGGGCAGGTGTTCGATTTCACCCAAGCGGAACTCGACATTCCGAAATCCGCGTTCGCGGGCGTTGCGGCGGGACTTGGCGAGCATTTCCGGAGTCATGTCGACGCCGATGACGCGGCCATCGTCGCCGACCTGCTTGGCGGCCAGGAAACAGTCGAAGCCGCCGCCGCTTCCCAGGTCGAGAACCACCTCGCCATCCCGCAAGGAAGCAATTGTCAAGGGATTGCCGCAACCGAGACCCATGTTGCTGCCGTCGGGCACGGCCGCGAGGTCGTCGGCGGAATAGCCGAAATTGCGGGAGAAATCCTCCGCCGTCGGCGCCGGCTCGCAACTAGACGAAGGCGCCGCCGGCTGACAGCATCCCGAATTATTCCCGTCGACGGCGATGGCGGCGTAGGCTTGGCGCACTTTATTGCGAACGGAGTCGGCGGAAGATTCGTTCATCGACGGATTGCTCTCTTCGGTATCAGGAATTTCATTGAAAACTATAACACCTTGCTCTCGATAGCCAATCTAAAGTCGTGCGAGGTCGGGAGCCGACCGGCATAACCCGACAGTCTTTAGATCACTACTGTCCCGTAAAAGCCCAGGTGTAAGTCTACAACATATTGTTTTAAAGGAGAAATAGCCGGTTTATGGGTGTCACCGACTTGAACTGCAAAACC